>ENA-OSET01000290-OSET01000290.1-sediment-metagenome-genome-assembly--contig:-NODE-290-length-57071-cov-5.153332_pt1 | contig 57071 bp, 52 predicted proteins | sample MGYA00237882_ERZ534229 | MGnify/ENA primary metagenome ERZ534229 (study PRJEB26408, sample SAMN06266212) | sediment metagenome | isolation source: Hudson Canyon methane seep mesocosm | place: USA:Hudson...
GAACCATCTCGATACAAGCCTTGGGCTTGCTAGGGTCAGCATTGCCGCCTTTATTTCCAAATGACAAGCCTGCTGATGTATTGATTGCTCCAATTTTCATGTGGCTAGTTCTTAATGTTTTAATCCATTACTATATTCAAGGTGCTGGTTTTTTTATCATTCCTGTTTTTGCTGCGTTGTTAATTTTAGCAATGAGTGTTTTTATGAATTTAGAAACAAAAGCAAAACCGATTGTGTTCACAATTGTGTCGATACCCACTATGTACATTTTTGCCCCAATGGTTAAAATGTTTCCTGTTGGTTTAGGCTTAAAAAGTTTGTTTATTTCCGCCATTTTTATTGTGTTAATTTTTGTGCTAATAACCCCTATTTTCTTTCAACCAAAAAGTAGAAAAAGACTCACAAAAATTATTGGTTTTGCAACCGTCGTTGTCTTTTTTATTGCGACAAAAAACAGTGGATTTTCTATAGATAAAAAGAAACCTAATAGTATTGTTTACATAGAAAATTATGATAATAAATCTGCTTATTTTGGAACATATAACACCACTTTAGATGAGTATACAAAACAAGTTTTTGATGACACTGCACTTAAAGGAAGTCTTTCTTCTGCAGAAACGAAAAGTAAGTACAATACCCGTTTTACATACCATAAAAAAACGCCTTTTAAAAGCATAGAAACGGCAACAGTTTCAATTAAAAAAGACACACTAATTGGAGAACAAAGACACATTAATCTTACCGTTACTCCCCAAAGAAAAGTGAACAAAATAGAATTTGTTACCAAAGATTCTTTGTCTTTAAGTCAATTTAAAGTGAACGGTGTTCTGGTTCATAAACACAAACCTCATACGGTTAAAAAAGGAAGCTTTTTAGTATATCATTTAGGAAACCAGGATAAGGAAATCTCTTTATCTTTTAGGGTGAATAAAAATGATGTATTGGATCTAACTTTTAATGAAATCTCCTATGATTTGTTAAGCAATAAAAACTTTTCATTGCAGCCAAGATCAGAAGCAATGATGCCCATGCCTTTTGTGACCAATGATGCAATAATACTAACTAAAAGAATAAATTTATGATCGCATAAAAACAGTCTAATTTATTCAGCATTGTTTTTTAAAATTTCATTACTTGATTTCAGATACACGTAGGGTGTTTACCATTCCTTTGGCCTCAACAGGCATAGAGGTTAGGTTAATCATTAGGTCTCCATTAGTAACAAAACCTTTTTCTTTCGCTATTTTATTGATGTCTACCACAGTATCATCTGTACTTAGGTTTTTATCATAATAAAATGCTCGAACACCCCAAAGAAGATTTAATTTCCCAAGAATTCTTCTTTCTGATGAAAATGCCAATACATGTGATTTTGGTCTCCATGCAGAGATTTGAAAAGCGGTATAACCACTATTTGTTAAGGTAGAAATTGCTGCTGCCTCAGTATCATTTGCCATTAAAGCGGCATGATAACAAATTGATTTCGTAACAAACCTATTGGTTCTAACATGTGGTGGTGTTTGTGGTACTTTAATTAAAGGCGAATTCTCTACACTTTTAATAATTTCAGTCATTTTTTGAATCACTTTTATCGGATGTTTTCCTACTGAAGTTTCTCCTGAAAGCATTACAGCATCTGAACCATCCATAATAGAATTCGCAACATCATTCACTTCTGCTCTGGTTGGCACAGAATTATCAATCATGGTTTCCATCATTTGCGTAGCAATAATTACAGGAATCCTTGCTTTTTTTGCTCTTCTAACTAACATTTTCTGAATCAGAGGAACTTCTTGCATTGGTATTTCAACACCCAAATCTCCACGGGCAACCATTAGGCCGTCACAATAAGGGATTAATGCATCTATATTATCTACCGCTTCTGGCTTTTCTATTTTAGCAATTACAGGAACCCTATACTCTGAGTGTTGTGCTATTAAATCTCTTAGCATTCTTAAATCTTCTGGCGTTCTAACAAAAGAAAGTGCCATCCAATCTACATCTAAACTTAAAGCAAAAATTGCATCTTCTTTGTCTTTTACAGTTAATGCAGGTAGAGAAATTGCAGTATTTGGTAAGTTGACCCCTTTTTTAGATTTTAATTCTCCTCCAACAATAACTTTAGTAACTACTTCCGTTTTTTTGTCAGTAGAAACTACTTCAAAACATAACTTCCCATCATCCACCAAAATCTGTTCTCCAACCTTTACATCTTTAGGGAACCGTCCGTAGGTCATAAATGCTCTTTCTTGGTCTCCAATATATTGTTCTGTAGTAAATGTAAACGTAGCTCCGTCTTCTAAAGTTACTCCATCTTCCATAACTCCAACACGAAGTTTAGGCCCTTGCAAGTCTGCTAAAATTGCAACATTATAACCTTGCTCTTTATTAATTTCTCTGATGGTTTTTACTTTAACCTTTACATCTTCGTAATCTGCATGAGAGAAATTTATTCTAAAAACATTAACTCCCGATCTAGCTAATTCAGTTAAAATTTCTTTGGTATCTGTTGCCGGTCCTAGGGTAGCTATAATTTTTGTTTTTTTGTTATTTGGCATTTTTAAAATATTAAAAAGTCTTTCGACTTTAGGCTGTTTTTATCTATTTGATAAGAAGTAATTATTTGGTTTACTTCTTTAATTTTTTGAATCGTTTTTGTAAAAAGTTGATAGTCTATATCACCAGAAATTTTAATAAAAAAGTCAATATTTTTCTTTTCAGGAATTAAGTACGTTTTTGTCTCTGTATATAATGGTAATCCATTAGAAATAGTTCCGTTTTCTTCTTTGATACTGTTAGAAATTAAGAACCAATCAAAATCATACTCAACATTTGTATATTCATAAATAGAAAAAGATGCGTTATTCTTTTTGTCCTCAAAATCTAAATTAAAATCTGATTTTCTAAAACTTATTTTTAATTGTTGATTTAATAAATAAGCTAATTTATAGTCTTCTAAAGTAGTATGAATACCTATTAGAGAATATTCTTCTTGGCAGAAATCTTCTAAACATAAAGAATGAACTTGCATAAATATTTAACGAATTTAAAGTACATATAGTCTCACAAAATTACAACTTTGTTTATGAAGTTAAGGTTAAATTTAACGAAAACGATATAGTCTTAACTGTTTGAAATTTGATTTTGAAAAGTGTAATAGACTCTTTTTGATGCTTGCTCTTCTGCTTTCTTCTTTGAAGTAGCTCTCCCTTTAGCTACTAGCTCTCCATCTATACTAATTTTTACACTAAAGTGTTTAATCGTTTCATTTCCAGAATCTTCATAGGTGTCAAAAGAATACTTCTTCTTTTGTTTCTGGCACCATTCTATAATTAAACCTTTATAACTAGTAATTTTACCTTCTAATTTCTCAATATCTACGTATGGTACAATTACTTTTGAATAAATAAATTTTTGAGCAAAATCGTAGCCTTTATCTAAATAGATAGCACCAACTAAAGCTTCAAAAATATTTCCATGAATATTATCTCCTACATTAGTTTGGTCTACATTACTTTTAACGAAGCGTATTAGTCCTAAATCTTTTCCTAATTCGTTTAGGTGTTCTCTACTTACAATTTTAGACCTCATTTGAGTTAGGTACCCCTCGGATCCTTTTGGAACTTTTTTATATAAATAAGATGCAATTACAGATCCTAAAATAGAATCACCTAAAAATTCCAATCGTTCATAGTTGATAGGAATTCCGTTTTTGTCTGTCATTTGAACAGATCTATGTGTAAAAGCTTTTTTGTATTTATTAATTTTTTTTGGAGAAAAATCAAGAAGTTTTTTTAATTCGTTATATAGTTCTGCATCTTCATCAGAATGCGGTTGAACTATTTTTCGAATGAAACTCATAAATTACTCATCTAACTTCTTAAATGCAACGCATGCATTGTGTCCTCCAAAACCAAAAGTATTACTCATTGCTACTTTAATATCTCTTTTCTGAGCCTTATTAAGTGTAAGGTTTAATTCTGGATTAATATTTTCATCAACTGTAGAGTGATTTATAGTTGGTGGCACTGTACCATGTTTTATTGCTAAAATTGATGCAATAGATTCTATAGCACCGGCAGCACCTAATAAATGACCTGTCATTGACTTTGTAGAATTGATGTTGATATTTTTAGCATGATCACCAAAAACTGCAGAAATAGCTTTTAGTTCTGCAACATCTCCAAGTGGTGTAGAAGTACCATGTGTATTTATGTGGTCTACATCCTCTGGTTTTATACCGGAGTTTTCTAAACAATTTTTCATTACAGCTATTACTCCAATTCCTTCTGGATGTGGGGCTGTAATATGATAAGCATCTGAAGACATTCCACCTCCAATTACTTCTGCATAAATTTTAGCACCTCTTGCTTTAGCGTGTTCGTATTCTTCTAGAACGATGGCACCTGCTCCTTCTCCTAAAACAAACCCCTCTCTTGAGGCATCAAAAGGTCTTGAAGCTGTTTCTGGGCTATCATTTCTTGTTGATAAAGCTTGCATAGAACTAAAACCTCCAACTCCTGCAATTGCAATTGCAGCTTCACTACCACCTGTAACAATAACATCACAATGTCCTAAACGAATATAGTTTAGCGCGTCTATCATAGCGTTTGCTGATGATGCACATGCCGAGACTGTTGTATAATTTGGTCCCATAAATCCATTTTTAATAGAAATATGACCCGGCGCAATATCTGCAATCATTTTTGGAATAAAGAAAGGGTTAAATTTTGGAGTCCCGTCTCCTTTGGCGTATTCTAACATTTCATTCTGAAAAGTTTCTAAACCGCCAATTCCTGCTCCCCAAATAACCCCTACTCGTAGTTTGTTTATAGTTTCTAAATCTAAATTCGCATCTGCAATTGCTTCATCTGAAGCGACAATTGCAAACTGCGTAAATTTATCCATTCTACGAGATTCTTTCCTGTGAATAAAATCATTCACATTAAAGTTTTTAACTTCACATGCAAAACGAGTTTTGGACTTGGAAGCGTCATAATGCGTAATAGGTGCAGCTCCGCTAACTCCGTTAACTAAAGACTTCCAATATTCTTCAACATTATTTCCTATGGGCGTTAATGCTCCAAGTCCAGTGACTACAACTCGTTTTAATTGCATATAAAATTATTTACTTTTTTGCTGCTTCAATATAGCTAACTGCTTGACCAACCGTACCTATGTTTTCGGCTTGATCGTCTGGAATTTGAATATCGAATTCTTTTTCGAACTCCATAATTAACTCAACAGTATCTAAAGAATCTGCTCCTAAATCATTTGTGAAGCTAGCTTCTGTTGTTACTTCATTATCGTCTACTCCTAATTTGTCTACGATAATAGCTTTTACTCTTGATGCAATGTCTGACATAATTTTTCTGTTTTTAAAATTTAAATCGGCGCAAAAATACAAATCTTTACAATTATAACTAATTTTTGTCCTAAAAATGACGAGGAAAGATAAATAAAAAATATGAATCTTCTTTTTAAATCAGTTATTTTGTTAATAATTATGCTTTTTTTTGTGGTCTATATTTATACTTTATGATACGAATTGTAATTTTTGCTTCTGGTTCTGGTACGAATGCAGAGAATATTATTAATTTTTTTAATTTAACAAATACAGCTAAAGTTACTAAAGTGCTATGCAATAATAAATATGCTGGAATTTTTGAAAGATGTGAAAGGTTAAATGTGGATTGTGTCTATTTTAGCAGAGCTGATTTTTCTAAATCGGACTTTGTATTAAATATTCTTAAAGAACATGCAGATTACGTTATTCTAGCGGGATTTTTGTGGAAAATTCCACAAAATATTATTGACGATTTTCCACAAAATATTATTAATATTCATCCTGCATTATTGCCTAAATATGGCGGTAAAGGAATGTATGGAATGAATGTTCACCAGGCTGTTGCAGCAAATAAGGAACAAGAAACAGGAATTACTATTCATTATGTAAATGAAAATTATGATGAAGGAGCTATTATTTTTCAAGCAAAAACAGCTCTTGTTGAAGAGGATAGTCCAGAACACATTGCAGAAAAGATTCATCGTTTAGAACAACAGTATTTTCCAAAAGTTATTGAAGAAGTTATTTTATCTAAAAATGCCTAAAAAAAAGTTTTATGTGGTTTGGAAAGGAAGAAAAACAGGTGTTTTTACTTCTTGGAAGGTGTGTAAAACTCAAATTGATGGTTTTGAGGGTGCACAATATAAATCCTTCGCTAATTTGGATGAAGCCGAAATTGCATCAACAAAAAAATACGAAGATTATAAAGGCAAAAACACGCAAAAAGAAACATTATCCTCTTCAGAAAAGGCAAAATATGGTTTTCCAATTTTAGAGAGTATCGCAGTGGACGCTGCTTGTGCTGGAAATCCTGGAAAAATGGAATATAGAGGTGTTTTAACTCATAATAAAAAAGAGATTTTTAAAAAAGGGCCCTATTTAAATGGAACTAATAACATTGGTGAATTTTTAGCTTTGGTTCACGGAATTGCTTTATTAAAAAGCAAAAATCAACACAATCTTCCTATTTATTCAGACTCTAAAATTGCGATGAGTTGGGTGCGTCAAAAAAAATGTAAAACCAATGTCCATTTTGATGCTTCCAATAAAGGTTTATTAGCATTGATAAAACGTGCGGAAAAATGGCTTAAAGAAAATACATTTAAAAATCCAATTTTAAAATGGGAAACGAAAGCTTGGGGTGAAATCCCAGCAGATTTTGGAAGAAAATAGCATGTTTAATTTTAAGTTTTAGATGTGTGAAATCTGTAAATAGAATAGATACCACTTGATTTACTCTCCAATATTATTCTATGAGGCGAAAAACCGCTTTGCAATTATTGTTGAAAATAATAAAAGATTATTTAATAAACTTAGCTAAATATTAAAAAGGTAGAAATTACAACTGCACATATGATTATTCCAGCCGTTTTTGCATGTTTCCAGGGAGTTACATCCACTTGTTTTGTATATGCTTGAACATAATCAGTTTCTCTTGGTTTTATTTTTGCGATAACTAGCATCAAAATTATTGTTAGTACAAAAGCTGCAAATTGGAAATGCAGAAAGTGTGGCAATTCCATTTCAAAACCTTTAGATAAAATAATGTAAGTTACATAAAATGTAAAAGCAAATATTATGCCCACTTTTGCAGAAATAGCCGGCACTCTTTTCGTTAATACTCCAACAATGATAACTGTTAAAATAGGAACGCTATATGCACCATTTACAGTTTGTAAATATCCAAAAAGACCATCTGAGGCATAATATAAAAAAGGAGCTACAAACATTGAAAAAAGAGCTAAAAAAACTCCAAAGCTTTTACCTACAGTAACAACTTTTTTGTCATCCGCTTTTTTGTTAATATATTGTTTGTAGATATCAATACCAAATAATGTTACGCAGCTATTTAATGCGGAGTTAAATGAACTCAGTATAGCACCAAACATAACTGCTGCAAAAAAACCTACTAAATATGTTGGTAAAACCTCTGCAACAAGTCTAGGGTAAGCCACATCATTATTTGCTAATATTTCACCTCCCCATTTGTGAAATGCAATAATACCTGGAAGCACAACAATTATTGGTCCTAATATTTTAATAAAAGCAGCTAACGTTAATCCTTTCTGTCCTTCAGCTAAATTTTTTGCACCCAACGCACGCTGAATAATTTGTTGATTTGTTCCCCAATAAAATAGTTGAACTAACATCATTCCTGTAAAAATAGTAGCAAAAGGTATAGAAGAATCTGAACTGCCAATAGCATTTAATTTCTCTGGATATTCATTAGTTAATTTTGATAAACCTCCCCAAAAACTGCTATTATCACTGATTGATAGTAATCCAAAATAAGGAATTAAAAGACCACCTAATAGTAAACCAACTGCATTAATAGTGTCAGATACAGCAACTGCTTTTAAGCCTCCAAAAATGGCATAAACAGAACCAATTACGCCAATACTAATAACACAAATCCAAATAGATTGCCATTCAGTTACCCCTAATAATTCTGGAAGTTTAAACATTCCGCTAATTCCTAAAGAACCTGAGTATAATACAATTGGCAATAAAACAATAGCATATCCAGATAAAAATAAACCAGATGTCATTGCTTTTGTAGTCACATCAAAACGACGTTCTAGGTAAGTGGGAATTGTAGAAATTCCACCTTTTAAATATCGAGGTAATAAAAATATGGCTGTAATTACCATTGCAATTGCAGCTAAGGTTTCCCACGCCATAACAAGGATTCCATCTGCGTAAGCACTTCCATTTAATCCTACAATTTGTTCTGTAGATAAATTGGTTAGCAATAATGATCCTGCAATAACAGACGCTGTTAAACTTCTTCCTCCCAGAAAATATCCGTCTGAGGTATTTTCATCGGTCTTTCTTGTTGAAAAATATGCAATAATTGCAACAAGTAAGGTGAAGCCTATAAATGAAATGATTCCTAACATATTCTTATTATTTTTTTATTTTTCGCAGAGATGTTACAAAACTAACTTTTTTAAAATTGAAAATTTTTCAAATAAAAGTTTACCTTTTTAGTGATTTATTAAGGCATAAATTTTGATAAAAAAGTCTCGCATAGCATTGTGTTAAATCTCTTTTTTGTGCAAAAAACGAGTTAATTTCATAGATAGGTCTAAAAAAATAATTTTTGCATTTCCATTTCTTTCTATATGATAAATAGCTTTGCTAATTTCTTTTTCAATATCAAGGATGTTTAAAGAATGTACAAAAGGAGCAAATTTAGACAAGTTAAAGTTAGATTTTGTTTTCATAAAAACCAAATTATCAGACTTGTAGTTCATTAACAGTGCTTGTCTGAAGAATTGTAAACAATAATTTAAAAATCGTTTTTGTGTTTCACGACCTGTTTTTGAAATATTTTCAGACCAACTAATTAATTCTTTCACTACTGCTGCATTTCCTTTTGCTCTAAATGCAGTTCGCACCCAATTTATAAACCATTCCTCAAAAATTAAATCACTACCATCGTTCTGTAATAAGTGAATGGCTTTGTTAAAATTACCTTCTGCTTGTTGTGCTATTTTAGAAGCTTCCATATCTTCAATTTGATGATCAACAACCAAAGAATTTGCAATATCTTGTTCTGATAAAGCAGGGAAATGTAATGCTTGACAACGCGATTTTATGGTATTTATAATCTGCTCTTCATTTTCAGTTATCAATAAAAAAACTGTTTTATCAGGCGGCTCTTCAATCAGTTTTAATAATTTATTTGCTGCAGCTATGTTCATTTTTTCCGCCATCCAAATAATCATCACTTTAAAACCACCTTCGTAACTTTTAAGTTTTAATTTTTTTACAATAGCTTCTGCCTCATCAACATTAATTAAACCTTGCTTATTTTCTACGCCAATATGTTTCAACCAATTGAATAAACTTCCATAAGGTTGTTTTGCAATAAAATGGCGCCAATCTTCTAAAAATAAATTACTAACAGGATGTTTTTTTATAGCATCGTTAGTAGTTACAGGAAAAGCAAAATGTAAATCTGGGTGTTGGAGTTTGCTGCACTTTAAGTTACAAGTATCAATATCATCAGAAAAATTACATAACAAAAATTGTGCGTATGCAATGGCCATAGATAACGTTCCACAACCTTCTTTACCAATAAATAATTGTGCGTGTGGAATTCTGCCATTTTCTGCAGATTTTATCAAATGTTTCTTGATGTGTTCTTGACCTATAATTTGGTTGAAAAGCATAAGCAAATATATACTATTAGAAACTTTTAACTTTATATTTTGTACTTTTAATGAATCAAAAATACTAGAAAATAATTATGAAAAAGATACTTCAAATTTTAAATGGAATTGCTTTTGTATCCGTAGTTTTTATCAATTATTTGTCAAATACAGGAGTTATGAATGGAAAGACTATTGGAAGTTTATCCGATTCAATTCGCTCGCTTTTTACCCCTGCCGGTTATGCTTTTTCTATTTGGGGATTGATTTATTTGTTCCTTTTAGGGTTTGTAATCTATCAAGGTAGAAGCTTATTTGTAAAAGTTAAAAATGATGATTTTGTTGAGAAAATCGGTTTTTGGTTTATTATTTCTTGTATAGCAAATAGCGCTTGGATTTTTGCTTGGATTTATGAATATACAGGTGTTTCTTGCATTTTTATATTTCTATTACTTGTTTCAATTTTAAAAATTATTATCAATAATAAAATGCAAATTGAAGAGATAAAAACTTCAAAATTATTATTTGTAAGTTTACCTTTTGTAATTTACGGAGGTTGGGTTACAGTGGCTAGTGTTGCTAACGTTTCATCATATTTAGTAAAGATTAATTGGAATGGATTTGGAATTTCAGCAGAAATATGGACAATTATTTTGATTCTTATTGCAACCTTAATAAATATAATTGTAATCTATAAACGTAAAATGTATGCTTTTGCTTTAGTTGGGGCCTGGGCTTTAACGGCAATAGGTATTGCTAATAAAGAGAATTATAATACTATTGCAATAATTGCTTTTACTGCAGCTTTGCTCTTGGTTTTAGTTAGCTTGTTTATAAAGTTTAAAAAAGTATTTTTCAAAAATAGATCTTCATAAAACTATCGAAAACGATAACTTAACTTTTCTGTTTTCATTTACAAAAACCGTAAATAAAAAAGTATTTTTGTTAAAAATAGATCCATAATGAATACTTTAAACGATTTTAATTTCGAGAATAAGAAAGCAATTATACGTGTAGATTTTAACGTGCCTTTAAATGACAAATTTGAAGTTACTGATACTACAAGAATTCAAGCTGCAAAACCAACTATTATTAAAATTTTAGAAGATGGTGGGAGTTGTGTTTTAATGTCTCACTTAGGTCGTCCAAAAGGTAAACAAGACGAATTTTCTTTGCGTCATATTGTAAAATCTGTAATTGATATTATTGGTTGCAATGTAAAATTTGTAGATGATTGTGTAGGTGATAAAGTTGAAGAAGCAGTTGCTAATTTAGTTGATGGAGAAATCTTATTATTAGAAAATCTTCGTTTTTATGATGAGGAAAAAAAAGGTGATGTTGCTTTTGCCGAAAAATTATCAAAATATGGAGATATTTATGTAAATGATGCTTTTGGTACAGCGCATAGAGCACATGCATCAACAACTATTATTGCACAGTTTTTTAAAGAAAATAAATGTTTTGGAAGTTTGTTAGCTAGAGAAATTGAAAGTATTGATAAAGTTCTAAATAATTCTGAAAAACCTGTTTTAGCTATTTTAGGAGGTGCAAAAGTGTCCTCAAAAATTACAGTAATTGAAAATATTTTAGATAAAGTAGATCATTTGATTATTGGCGGTGGAATGAGTTTTACGTTTATTAAAGCCCAAGGAGGTAAAATTGGAAACTCAATTTGCGAAGATGATAAAATGGAATTAGCACTTGAAATTTTAAAACAAGCTAAAGCTAAAAATGTACAAGTTCATATTCCTGTGGATGTAATTGCTGCTGATGATTTTAGTAATGATGCAAATACACAAATTTGTGATATTGATGCTATTCCTGATGGTTGGGAAGGTGTTGATGCTGGTCTAAAATCTCAAGAAAATTTTGATGGCGTAGTTAATCAATGTAAAACCATTTTATGGAATGGTCCTTTAGGTGTTTTTGAAATGGAATCTTTTGCTGGTGGAACAATTGCCTTAGGTCATTCTATTGACAAAGCAACAAAGAATGGAGCTTTTTCTTTAGTAGGTGGTGGTGATTCTGTTGCCGCAGTTAAACAATTTGGTTTTGCAGATAAAGTAAGTTATGTTTCCACTGGAGGCGGGGCAATGCTAGAAATGTTAGAAGGGAAAAATTTACCAGGTATTGAGGCTATTTTAAAATAGAATAAGTCCTATTAGGTTTTTGTAAAATAAATAAATAGATAGAAAAGGCATCAAGTTTTTTCTTATAATTAATGATGATGAGCGTATAATTTTTTAAAATTGTACGCTTTTTTTTAATACTAGAATTAGCTTTAATTTCGTTTTGAAATCTAGTTTCTTGTAAAATATTTACAATTACTAGATTTTATTAACAAATGCACATATTAAAAAAATGAAATACACCACATTACCAAATACGGATACTAAAGTTTCTAAAATTTGTTTAGGAACAATGACTTGGGGGAAACAAAATACAGAAGCAGATGGTCACGAACAAATGGATTTTGCTTTAGATGCTGGAGTAAACTTTTTTGATACAGCAGAATTGTACTCAGTACCTGCAACTCCAGAAACTTATGGAGCTACCGAAAAAATTATAGGTACTTGGTTAAAAAAAACAGGAAATAGAGATAAAGTAGTTTTAGCTTCTAAAATTGCTGGTGGTGGAGATTATACTGCACACATTAGAAAAGGAGGTTTAAATAGAGAAAATATTATTGATGCTATTCATAAAAGCTTAAATCGGTTACAAACAGATTATATTGATTTATACCAGTTGCATTGGCCAAATAGAGGTGTAAATGTTTTTGGAACTCGTGATTTTCCGACAAAAACGGCAAATCAAGAAGCAGAAAATCATCTAGAAATTTTAGAGACGTTACAAGATTTTATTAAACAAGGAAAGATAAAACACATCGGTTTATCAAATGAAACTCCTTGGGGTACTATGAAATACATGCAAGCTGCTACAACCCATAATTTACCGAAACCAGTTACCGTACAGAATTCATATTCTATGATTCACAGAGGTTATGAAGTTGGTATGAGTGAGGTGTCTTTGCGTGAAAATATTGGTTTATTGGCATATTCTCCTTTAGCTCAAGGTGTTTTATCTGGGAAATATTTGGACGGAAATAAACCTGAAGGAGCAAGAGGAACTTTATTTCCAAGATTTATTGCAAGATACATGGGTGAGGGTTCTTTAGAGGCTGTTAGCAGGTATGAAAATATTGCAAAGAAAAACGGAATTACATTAACTGAAATGTCTTTAGCTTTTGTAAATCAGTTACCTTTTGTTACAAGCAATATAATTGGTGCTACAAAAATGAATCAACTAAAAGAAAATATTAATTCGATTAACATAGAATTATCTGATGAAATTCTAAAAGAAATTAATTCAGTTCACGCTGCAATTCCTAATCCTGCGCCATAGATTTTGGAAAGGTTTTGGAATAGATGTGAAATAAATTATTAAAAAAGACTGAAACTATTTGTTAGATATTTAAAACTTATTATATTTGCAACCGCTTAATGAATCAGATGTTTTTAAACACTAAAAATTAAGTATAAGTTCTTGTAATTACGACTGCGAAAGTAGCTCAGGGGTAGAGCATCACCTTGCCAAGGTGGGGGTCGCGGGTTCAAATCCCGTCTTTCGCTCTATTTTATAAAATACCAATGCTGAAGTGGTGGAATTGGTAGACACGCTGGACTTAAAATCCAGTGAGCAGTAATGCTCGTATGGGTTCAAGTCCCATCTTCAGTACAATAACCGTTGTTAATCTTTTGATTTTCAACGGTTTTTTGGTTTATATAATTTGTGATTTTTGTATAAATGAGCTATTCTGAATTAAATTTAAAAATTGTAACTCTTTAAATTTTGTAAAAAAATGATAATTAGAATACCTCTGCATTTATCAACATTTTATAATTTTAATCCTTTTCTCAATTTAAAAATTAGAAGTTGAAAATAGCCAAGGATGTAAAGAAAAATATTACTTTAATCCAGAAAATATTTAAGCGTATTTAATTATGAAACTCCAAACCAAAATACCAATACAAAAACAAGATGTAAAACGTATTGATTACAATTCTAAAATAGTAGTATTAGGTTCTTGTTTTTCTGAAAATATTGGAAATAAATTAAAGTATTTTAAGTTTCAATCTACTCAAAATCCTTTAGGAATTCTTTTTCATCCAAAAGCAATAGAAAATTTAATTGTAAATGCAATTAATAAAAAGGAATACTCACAAAATGATTTAATGTTTCAAAATGAACGTTGGCATTGTTTTGATGCGCATTCTAGTTTAAGTTCTATAGATAAAAATGAGATTCTTAAAAATTTAAATTTAGCAATTCTTAATACACATCAAAAAATAAAGGACGCTTCGCATATTTTTATCACTTTAGGCACTGCGTGGGTTTATAGATTTAAGGAAAGTGGTAAGATTGTGGCGAATTGTCATAAAATTCCACAGAAAAAATTCTCAAAAGAAATTTTACAAGTTGATGAAATTTCCGATAGTTTGTCTGCAATAATCAAACTGATTAGAACAGTAAATAGAAATGTAGAAATTGTATTTACAGTTTCTCCTGTAAGACATATAAAAGATGGTTTTGTAGAAAACATGCAAAGTAAAAGTCATTTAATTTCTGCTATCCATAAAACAATTGAGAAAAAGAAAAGTGCATGTTACTTTCCATCCTATGAAATAATGATGGACGAATTACGAGATTATAGATTTTATAGCGAGGACATGATTCATCCCAATAAAACAGCTATAAATTACATTTGGGATAAATTTCTAGCCACTTGGTTTTTAGAAGAAACATTGCCTACATTAAAAGAAGTAGATGCTATTCAGAGAGGTATTTCTCACAAATCTTTTAATGAAAATTCTAAGGAGCATCAACTATTTTTAAAGAATTTAAATGCTAAAAAAACCAAGCTTCAAGAACAATTTTCTTTTATGAAGTTTTAAATAGTAATTATTCTTCTATATACTGATTAACATTTTGCCAAGGGCCACCATTAATAACGTCTAATCCGTTTTGCATTAAAAATTGTCTTGCTTGGCCACTTCTGCCTCCACTTTTGCAAACAGCTATAATTGGTTTATTCCATGATTTTATTTCATCAATTTTTACTGGAATTAAATTAAGAACAATATGTTGAGATTTTGCTATATGTCCATCATCCCATTCCATTTGAGTTCTTACATCTAAAATAATAGCTCCTTTATTTAAATACTCTTTAATTTCGTTTGATGAATCTTTTTGACTAAAAATTCCAAATAATCCCATATATTATTTCTTAAGATTGATGTTCTTTTACTTTTAATAAATCCAATCCATTTTGAATTAACTTTGTGAACTTTACTTCTTTTTGTAAATGGTTTAAGTGCAACAAAATGTCTTCTTGAATTGCATAATTCTTATGCAAAGCTACTTCATATAATTCTAATGGCAATAACCAATCTGTCGAAAATTTTGTTTTTATCAGTTTAAAAATTGAAGAAATTATTTTTTCAGTTGATGTATCTTCTTCACGCATCAATTTAACTTGAGCATATAAATCATACAATAAATGTTGATTTTCACTATATATAATTTTGTGAGTTTTAGTTTCAGAAACTTTTCCAAAATCAGAAAAAGAAGTAACGTCTGCAGTGCCTGAAAAGGCAGAAACAACTTCTTTGCCCACAGCCATATCATACAAGCCCCAATCTGGTTGAAACAAAATCTCATCTTTGTAGGTTACTGTACATTCATCAAAAGTGATGATCAAAATCTTACCACGTAAATCTCGAGTTCCAGTAACTGACCTGCCAGATAGTTTAATACCACTCTCAAACTCTAAAGTCATAAACTCACCCTCGTAAATTCCGTAAGCCTTTAAATCTCTTGGGCTCATATCTTCAATTGGTAAATTGATTCCTTTTAATTTTCCTATAGGACTCCCAAATCCATTTCGATGCACATCAGTGCCATGTCCAATCAATTCTTTATCTCTATTGGCTAAAGCCGTTAAGCCCTTAGTCTGAAAATAAGCTACTTTATTATTTTTAAATTTGATAACCCTATCAAATTTTCCAGAAATCTGGATTCCTGTTGTTAATTCGATAGTACCAATATTTTTAGAATCAATTAATTTTTCAATACCTCTTAAACCTCCGTTTCTTAAAGCCATAGTATTTGCAAACTCATCTAATACCAAGCTTAAATATGCAAAATCTGGGGTAACAAATAACTGTGGTTGAGGTTTTGTAATATCAAAATTCTGAGTTGCTGCTTCTATAGAATATGGTCTTTTTTTAACTTGTTTTTGCATGCACCAAGCACTTTCTCCTATCGAAGAAAGTAAACCAGCTCCATAAATCTTCGGGTTTTCTAAAGTGCCAATTAAACCATATTCTACTGTCCACCAATGTAAATTTCTAATCATTGCCATTTCAGACAATTCTCCCATGTTATTTTGTAGCCATTCTACTTTTTCTTGAGCCTTATCTATTTCTTCTTTTGTAGAGTTTGGATTTTCTTTTAAAATTGACAAAAGTCTAATGGCTTCGTACATTTCATAATCCTTGGATGATGAAATTGCTTTGCTGCCGATTTCTCCAAATCGTCTTAAATATTCAGAATATTCTGGATTTGCAATAATAGGTGCATGACCTGCTGCTTCATGTATAATATCTGGGGCAGGTGTATATTCAATATGATTTATGGTTCGCATATCAGATGCAATTACCAAAACATTATATGCTTGAAATTCCATAAATGCATTTGGCGGAATAAAACCATCAACAGAAACAGCTGCCCAACCAATTTCTTTTAGAATTCTGTTCATACCTTCCATATGAGGAATATTTTCTAGAGATATACCTGTTTTTTGTAAACCAGGTAAATAAGATTTATGAGCTACTTTACTCAAATAATCAATATTCATTCGCATTACATATCTCCATACGGCTTGGTTTTGTGCCGTGTACTCTTCATAAGGTTGTTTTACGACAAACTTATGTAAATGTTTGGGTAATTTTTTTGTAACTGAGTTTAATTCAAAGTGTGATTCCATTAAAAATTCAATAAAATTTACTTTGTAAAATTACGATTTTTGCAATAAATTAATCCTTTTTTTCTTGTTAAAAATTGATTCATAAACAGAATATATGTTTTTTTATTAAATCAATAATTGTAACAATTTATCAAAAATAGCTACATATATTTTAAAGGGTTTAGCTATGAGTTTTACATCACATATGATCGCAAGTTTAAAACATAATAAAAGAGAGCGAGTTTCTGCGTTTGAAAAACTAAAAAATTTTAAAGAAGGAAATAATATTCAAGTAAAATTTAATAAAAAAGCTAGTTCTTATCAACTTAAAAAAATTAGAGAAAAACTTACTACTGAAAATAGAATTAGAAATAGAAGAAATTTATTGATTTTGGTGATTGTGATGTCAGTAATTATTTATGTTGTAGGTTTTGTAAAATTATAAATTAAAAAGGAACTTTATCTAATTAATTATTTTAACGCTTTCTGTATTTTTATTTTTTTCCAGACATTGGTAACTTTATCGGTTTCGTAGAATTTTAAAACTGACTTAAAAATCTTTCTTATTTTTACGACATAAACTATATAAATGAACAAGAAAGTTATTTTGATGATTTTAGATGGATGGGGTATTACACAAGACCCAAAAGTCTCAGCAATTTACAATGCAAAAACACCTTACATTAATGCTTTATATGATAAATACCCTAATGCAGAGTTAAGAACCGATGGAGAACATGTAGGTTTGCCAGCAGGTCAAATGGGGAATTCTGAAGTAGGTCATATGAATTTAGGTGCAGGTAGAATCGTTTATCAAAATTTAGCTAGAATCAACAAAGCTGTTAAAGAGAAGACTTTGGGTAAAGAAAAAGTATTATTGGATACTTTTAAATATGCCAAAGAAAATAAGAAAAATGTTCATTTGTTAGGTTTGGTTTCTAATGGTGGAATTCATGCACACATCAATCATTTAAAAGGAATTTTAGATGTTGCTAAAGAAAATGAAGTTGATAACGTTTTTTTACATGCATTTACAGATGGTAGAGATTGTGATCCAAAATCAGGTACTTATTTCATAAATGATATTCAAGAATATATGAAAGAAAGCACCGGAGAATTAGCTTCTGTGACTGGGCGCTATTATGCTATGGATAGAGATAATAGATGGGAAAGGGTAGGTGAAGCTTATAATGGACTCGTAAACGGAATTGGGTTGAAAACTCAAGATATTATTGCCACTATAAACCAAAACTATAAAGAAGGTTTAACTGATGAGTTTCACAAACCAATCATTATTACTGACGAAGATGGTTCACCAAAAACAACAATAAAAGAAGGTGATGCAGTTGTTTTCTTTAATTACAGAACAGATAGAGGAAGAGAACTAACCAATGCCTTATGTCAGAATGATTTCCCTGAATTTGGAATGAAAAAGTTAGACTTGTATTTTACAACCATCACATTATATGATGCATCTTTTAAAGGCATTAATGTTATTTATAATAATGATAATATTAAAAATACACTAGGAGAAGTTTTAGCATTAGCAGGTAAAAAACAAATTAGAATCGCTGAGACAGAGAAATATCCTCATGTAACTTTTTTCTTTTCTGGAGGTCAAGAAGAACCTTTTATAGGTGAATCTAGAATTTTACGAAACTCGCCAAAGGTTGCTACTTACGATTTAAAACCAGAAATGTCTGCCTACGAATTAAAAGATGCCTTGTGTAAAGATTTAGAAAAAGGCGAAGCTGACTTTGTCTGCTTAAATTTTGCAAATGGAGATATGGTAGGGCATACAGGAATTATGCAAGCTGCTATAAAAGCTTGCGAAGCTGTTGATATTTGCGCAAAAGAAGTTATAGAAACTGGTTTAGCAAATGGATACTCTACTTTGTTAATCGCAGATCACGGAAACTGTGAAACAATGATGAATCCAGATGGTTCTCCTCACACAGCACACACTACAAATCCAGTACCTTTTATTTTAATTGATAAAGAAATAAAATCAATAAAAAGTGGTATTTTGGGCGACATTGCTCCTACAATCTTGGAATTGATTGGAGTTGAAAAACCCAAAGAAATGACACAAAACTCACTATTGTAATTATGAAAAATTTAATAATACTTTTCTCAACAGTAATTTTAATGGCTTGTAATTCAAGCAAGACTACTGTTGAAAATAATAGCGCTGAACTTGAAGAAATCGTTAGAGAAAAAGCGAAAGAAATTACTGCTAAAAAAAATGATAGAGGTTATCTAATAGGTATTGCAAATAGAGACTCTTTCAACTATGATCCTTTTAAAAAATGGTATGATACTAGATACGCTCAGTACAATACAGATAAAAATGTTATCGAAGAGTTAAAGCCTTTAATTAACAATTATACAATTAAAGGATTTATGGGTACTTGGTGTGGAGATAGTAAAAGGGGTGTACCCCGTTTTTATAAAATCTTAGAAGAGACTGGTTTTGATCAAAGTTATTTTGAATTGGTTACAGTGGGTAGAAATAAAAAAACACCAGATAATCTGCAAGAAGGTTTTGATTTAATTAGAGTACCAACTTTTATCTTTTTTAAAAATGGAAAAGAAGTAGGACGTTTTGTAGAAAGACCAAGGGAAACTTTGGAAAAAGATATGCTTAAAATTCTTAAAGGAGAACCTTACAAACATGCTTACGATAATAGTAAATAGTCTTTTTTTATTAAATTTCTGAATACATTATTATAAAGTAATACAAATTTTAATACTGTGAATTTGCGGAATTAGTATCATACTTCTTTCTATTGATAACATTTCTCAAATAGAAAAAATTCCTAATAAATATAGTAACTTTGTGGTTCAATTTTTTTAAGATGATTAAAATTAAATCCAGAGAAGAAATAGAAATTATGCGAGAAAGCGCACTTATAGTTTCTAAAACATTAGGCATGCTTGCGAAAGAGGTAAAACCTGGCGTAACTACTCTTTTTTTAGATAAGCTTGCAGAAGATTTTATACGAGAGCAAGGTGCAATTCCTGGTTTTTTAGGTTTATATGATTTTCCAAACACACTTTGTATGAGTCCAAACTCTCAAGTGGTACACGGTTTCCCTACAAAAGACCCCTTAAAAGAAGGAGACATTATATCTATAGATTGTGGTGCTTTAAAAAATGGATTTTATGGAGATCATGCTTATACATTTGCCGTTGGCGAAATTGATGATGCCACTAAAAAATTATTGGAAGTTACAAAAGAAAGTTTATATGTCGGTATTCGTGAGTTTAAAGCGGGTAATAGAGTTGGAGATGTAGGTTTTGCCATTCAGAATTTTACCGAAAAATATGGTTATGGAGTTGTAAGAGAATTGGTGGGTCACGGATTAGGGCGTAAAATGCATGAAGATCCAGAAATGCCTAATTATGGTAAAAGAGGAAGAGGTAAAAAGTTTGCTGAGGGAATGGTTGTAGCTATTGAACCTATGACAAATTTAGGAACGCATAAAATTAGACAACATTCAGATGGTTGGACAATTACTACTTTAGACAACAAACCTTCTGCTCATTTTGAGCATGATGTAGCTATTGTAAATGGTAAACCTGAATTACTTTCTACTTTTAAATATGTAAATGAAGCCTTAGGTATTGCTACAAATGAAGAAGATGAATTTAGACAAAATTTATCCTAATGAACATAGCTGATTTAGAACAAAGAGAAATAATTAAAGGATTTAAAGGTAGGTTCATTCATACAGAATCTTTTACAATTGCTTTTTGGGAAATTGATGCAGGTTCTGAGCTTCCACTTCATTCTCATTTTCATGAGCAAACTACTCAAGTTACAGAAGGTAAATTTGAAATGACTATAAATGAAGAAACAAATGTTTTTACTCCAGGTACAATACTATCAATTCCTTCTGATATAGAACATAAAGGAAGAGCTCTTACCAATTGTAAAATAACAGATATTTTTTCTCCTGTTAGAGAAGATTATAAATAGTATTATGTCTATTTTCAAGTCCATTTTAAATACAATTCCTAGACCTTGGTTAATAAAAACGAGTTACCTCGTAAGACCAATAATAGCTTTGTGCCTAAAAGGAAATAATTTTACAGACCCAATAGATGGTAAATCCTTTCGCAAGTTTTTACCTTACGGATATGTAAATCAGCGTAAAAATGCGCTTTCTCCGTCAACATTATCACTAGAAAGACATAGGTTAATGTGGCTTTTTTTACGTGATGAAACCAATTTCTTTTCATCTAAAGATGTGTTAAAAGTATTGCATATTGCTCCTGAACAATGTTTTTTAGATCTATTTAAAAAGCAAAAGAATATAGAATACATAACTTCTGATCTAGAAAGTCCTATTGCAGATGTTAAAGCAGATATTTGCGATTTACCTTTTAAAGACAATGAATTTGATGTTGTTTTTTGTAATCATGTTTTAGAACATATTTCTGATGATACAAAAGCTATGCAAGAATTATATAGAGTATTAAAAAAGGATGGATTTGGAATTTTTCAGATTCCTCAAGATTTATCAAGAGCAACAACTTTTGAAGATAATTCTATTATAGACAAAAAAGAACGTGCCAAAATTTTTGGACAATATGATCACGTTAGAATTTATGGACGGGACTATTTTAATAAACTTCGTAATGTAGGTTTTAAGGTTGATGAGATTGATTACTCAAAAAAGATTTCTCCAAAAAAAATAGAACGTTTTTGTTTGATGAAAGGCGAAATTTTACCTGTATGTTACAAATAATAAATAGGGATTTAGAATTTAGCCATTCTTCTCCTTTTTTGATAGCGTAATTTTTTAAGTCTTTTTTTTGCTATCGAGTATAACTCCATATTTTCTTGGTAATCTTCCGTTGATTTATTTGTAGCAAGTAAAAAATATTTTTTGGAATATTTATTAGATTTCTCTAGAAATTCAACTTGTTTTTGGATAGTTCTTTGTTTGTGATGAACTTCAAAATAAGATCTAGCTCCTAAACTTGCTATATTTTTATCTGTAATATCTCCCATTAACTTCATGGCTTTATTAAAGTTTATAAGCGCTTCAGAATAATCGATACTTTCCTCTATGGCTTTATTCGCTTTATTAATGTAGCTATAAGCCTTTTGACTTTTTGTTTGTGCATTTATTTGAAATGCTCCAAATACACAGATAATTAAAATATAATATTTATTCATAATAACTATTTTGTAAATCTAAAATAAGTAACCTTAATTCGAATTAATTTCCAAAAACTAATAGGTTGAGAATTCTGCTAAAGTACCATTATTTGAAGTATAGATTAAAATTACTTTTAGATCATTTCTATCTTTCAAAAAATCCTTTGTTTTTTCTAGACCCATTGCCATAAATGCCGTTGCATAAGCATCTACATCTGCGCAATCTAAATTTGCAATTACAGAAGCACTCAATAAATTACTTTCTTTGGCTAAACCTGTTTTAGGATTAATGGTATGTACATACTTTTTACCATTTTCACTTATCCAAAATTTTCTATAATTACCAGAGGTAGCCATAGATTTATTTGAAAGATTTATTACTTTAAAACCTTCGTTATCATAAGCATTTATTGGGTTTACCAATTTAATAATCCAAGGTTCATTATTTTTTTTATAACCTTTTGCTTTGATTTCACCTCCAATTTCAATTAGGTAATTATCAATATTTTTTGTGTTAAAAAAACGCGCAACAATATCAATTCCAAACCCTTTAGCAATAGAATTAAAATCTAAATATACTTTTGGGTGTTTTTTAATAATCCTATTCTCTCTTAATATAACTTTATTTAAACCTACAAATTGCATTTGATTTTTAATTTCTTCATCAGTAAGAATATTTCTTTTGTTTTCAGGGCCAAAACCATAAGCATTTACAAGATTACCAACAGTTGGATCAAAAAAGCCATTTGTTTCTTTATGAATCTTTTTTGATTTTTTTAAAACCTCTTTAAAGATTTCATCCACAATAATCTCATTTTCTCCATTATTAATTCTTGAAATATCAGAAGTAGTAATATATGTAGATACAGAATTATTAATGATAGTAAATAAACTATCTAAAGACTTTTGATAATTTTTTGAGGCATTTTGGTAGCTAATTTTATATGTTGTTCCAAAAACAGCACCTTTTAAAATATAATCTTGATTCTGAACTTTTTCCTTACAATTAAAAAATAATAACAACGTTAAAAAAAAGAGAACTGATTGTGTAGTTTTCATGTTTACAAATTTTACAGTAAAAATAGTGTATAAATTTTTCATAAAATCTTTTTTAAAAGGCTTATTATCTGTTGATTTTGCTAAATTTGTAACATAAATTTAATTTTTGAATGATGAAAAAAATAACAGCATTATTAGTGTTTTCTGCAATATTAGTAAGTTCATGTGTTTCTAAAAAGCAGTATGCAGAGTTAGAGACGAATAACGCTAAGACAAAAGATGAATTATTAGAAGTTGAAACTACTCTACAAAAGTATTTGATTGAAAGTGAAAAACAAACAGCTCAAGTTGCATCTTTAAATGAGCAAGTTACTTCTTTAAAAGAAGACAAAAGCAATGCTTTAAAACAAGTTGAAAACTTGACTGTTTTGTCTAAATCTTCAAGTGAAGGAATTAACAAAGTAATCTCTCAATTAAGTGAAAAAGACAAATATATTAATGGTATTAGAAGAGCAATGACTCAGAAAGATTCTTTAAATCTTGCTATAAAATATCATTTAACTAAAAATTTGACAGACGGTATTCAAGATCAAGATATTCAAGTTAATGTAGAAAAAACGGTGGTTTTTATTTCTATTTCTGATAAATTATTATTTAAAAGTGGTAGTTATAATGTAACAGATAAGGCTTATAATGTTCTAGAAAAAATTGCAAAAGTAGTTAATAATCAGCCAGACATGGATGTTATGATAGAAGGTCATACAGATACAACGCCAATCAAAAGAAATTTAATACAAGATAACTGGGATTTATCTGCGTTAAGGGCTACGTCAATTACACGTATTTTACAATACAAATACGGGGTAAAACCGCAACGCTTAATCGCCGCGGGTAGAAGTCAGTATGTTCCTTTAGTGGCGAATGATACCAAAGAAAACAAATCAAAAAACAGAAGGACTAAAATAATTATTATGCCTAGATTAAATCAGTTTTTTGAATTACTAGAAGAAGATACTGCTGAATAACTATACTAATTTTATAATGTATAAAACCAACTCAAAACGAGTTGGTTTTTTTATGAAATCAATAATTCTTATTTTTCAATAATATAAAATTATTTAGCGGTACTCTTTTTAACAAAAGATGTAATAATTCTGTAAATTTAAATAAGCAATGTGCTTATTTAAATTTAGATTATTATAGCTTAACTTTTCGCATATTTTTTTAGAAAACAATAATTTGTAGAAATCATAAAAATATATTCATTTTTATGTGATTTAGAAATTAAAAATAATTAATTATCAGAAAAGAGTTTAATGATTTGTTTTTTAGAGATTATAGAATTATTTAGAACGTAACGTACACAATACTGTCAATAACTTGTTGCATGCCAAAGAAAAAGCCAACATACCAAGATTTAGAAAAACTGATTATTGAATTAAAATCAGAAAATGAAATATTAAAAAGTAACGACCGTTTCAATATGCTTTTAAGAGCATCTGATGATATGATTACAGTGCATCAACCCAATGGTAAATATCTTTATTATAATGGGCCTACATGTTACTCAGTAAAATCTGAAGATATTGTAGGTAAAATGCCTGGAGATCTTTTTAATCAGGATATTTCGGACAAACTTATAAAAACATTTAAAAGAGTAAAGGAAACTGGTGAAAGTAAAACTATAGAAGTTTTATTGGATTGGTTAGGAGAAAAAAAATGGTTTTCAGAATATATATATCCTTTTAAAAATGCAAAAGGAGAAGTTGTGGAAATTGTTAAGGTTTGTAAAGATATTCACAAGCGTAAAATAGCAGAGCAAGAAATTGAAAACAAAAATAAAGCACTTGTTAGAAATGAAAAAGAATTACAAATATCTAATAGATTATACCGGAAACTAAATAAAGAGCTCCAACAGGCAAATAAAGATTTAAGAAATGCGAAGGATAATATTAAAAAAAATGAGATAAATCTACGTACGCTAATGAACTCAATACCAGATTTAATTTGGTTAAAGTCCGTTGATGGAAAGTATCTTTTTGTAAATCATAGGTTTGAAGATTTTTTTGGTGCAAAAGAACAGGATATTATTGGTAAAACAGATTATGATTTTGTAGATAAAGATCTTGCAGATTTTTTTAGAAAACATGATAAAAAAGCAATGCGTAATGGAGCACCAACTATAAATGAAGAATATATAGTTTTTGCTAATGATAATCATGGTGAATTATTAGAAACAACAAAAGTACCAGTGCTATCTAAAGAAAAAGATATTATAGGAGTTTTAGGTATTGGAAAGGACATTACTACAAAAAGGGAAGCGGAAAAAGCTTTAAAAGCGTCAAATGCCGAATACCTTAAACTAAATCAAGAACTTCAAGAGTCGAATAAAAAATTAAGTAAGGCAAAAGATAGTATTGAAAAAAGCGAAGTAAACCTTAGGACTCTAATGAATTCCATACCAGATTTAATTTGGCTAAAGTCCGTTGATGGAAAGTTTCTATTTGTAAACCATCGTTTCGAAAAACTTTTTGATGCAAAAGAATCCGATATTATTGGAAAAACAGATTATGACTTTTTAGATAAAGAACTTGCGGACTTCTTTACTAAAAATGATAGAAAAGCAATTTCTAACGGGTTTGCAACTGTAAATGAAGAAGTTGCAACTTTTGCAAATGATAACCATTCTGAACTATTGGAGACAACTAAAGTGCCAGTTTACTCCAAAGATAAAGATATAATAGGAGTTTTAGGTATTGGACGAGATATTACAGAAAAAAGAAAAGCAGAGAAAGAAATAGAACAAAAAACAATAAAACTAAACGCATTAAATAAATCGTTAAATCTGGCTCAAAAATTAGGCAATATTGCCAGTTGGAAATGGAATATAGAATCAGACAAAAAAGAATGGTCTGATCAAATGTATAGAATTTATGGGGTAACAAAGGATAATTTTTGCCCATCAAGCAGAAGTATTAGCGAATTAATTTTACAAGAAGATTTGAAAAAGGTTGAACAAGGTTTTAGTTCAATACTAAACGGCGAAAAGTTTGTTCCTCTAGAATTTAGAATAAAACGTCCGTCTGGAGAAATTAGAGACTTACTTTCGGTTTCCGTTGAAAAGCAAGGTGAACACAGTTTTTTTGGAGTAACTAAAGATATTACAGAACAGAAGCAGATTGAAAGAGATAAACTAAAATCCTTATTAAAATTACAAAAAACTGAAAATGAATTAAATGAAGCTCAGAAATTAGCGCAAATTGGAAGTTGGTTATTAAATCCAATAAATAAAAATATGAAATGGTCTGAGGAGACTTTTCATATCTGGGGATTTAACCATAATAAAAATACGCCAAAATATGATATGTTTTTAGATTTGATTCATAATGATGATTTGGAGTTATTTAAAAACTCTATTGAAGAAGCAAGTTTAATGGGTATTCCATTTGATATTAAGTTTAGAATTTGTATCCCTAATTTTCCTCAAAAAACAATAAGATCTATTTGTAAGCCCGTATTTGACGCTTCTAATAATATAGTTAATCTTAAAGGAACAAATCAAGACATAACAGAACAGGTTGAGCAACAAGAGAAAATTTTAAGTGTTGGGGCAGAATCAAGAGCTATGAAATCTGCAGTGGATTTTGGTTGGTTGTCAGCCGAGTATTCAATAGACGGAACCATTTTAAAAGCAAATGATAATTTTGTCTCTGAATTTGGATATTACTCAAATAAAGAATTTATAGGAAAGCATCATAAAATATTTTGCGATTTTTATTATGAGGATGCTGAGCATTACAAACAATTTTGGGAAAACCTTGCAAAGGGTAAAGAACAAAAAGGAGAGTTTAAACGCATTAAAAAAGATGGTTCTAGTTTATGGATTAACGCAAACTACACTCCAGTTAAAGATATGAATGGCAATTATTATAAGGTAATAAAAATAGCAAATGACATTTCTGAGATGGTGAAAAATAGGCTTAAAATTACTACGATTGCGAATGAGTTACAGCAATTTATAGAAACCGCAAATGCACCTATTTTTGGTATAGACAATCAAGGTCTTGTTAATGAATGGAATCAAACCTCAGAAAAAATTACTGGTTTTAAAAAAGAAGAGGTGTTAGGTAAAAATTTAGTTGAAACGTATATCACTAAAAATTACCAAAGTTCTGTAAGACGCGTATTGTATAACGCTCTTCGTGGCAAGGAAACTGCCAATTATGAATTCCCTTTATTTGGAAAAAACGGAACAAGGGTAATGGTACTGTTAAATTCAAGCACACGTAGGGATATCAATGGTAAAATAACTGGTGTTTTAGGTGTAGGCCAAGATATTACTCAAATTGACGATTTAAGAACAGTTTCAGTTTCTATTGCAAAAGAATTGCGCCAGTTTATAGAAACGGCTAATGCACCAATTTTTGGTATTGATAGCCATGGACTGGTTAATGAATGGAACCAGACCTCAGAAAAAATTACAGGCTTTAAAAAGAAAGAAGTATTAGGTAAAAATTTAGTAGAAACTTATATCACAAAAGATTATCAAACTTCAGTAAAACAGGTATTAGATGATGCATTGCAAGGTAAGGAAACTGCCAATTATGAATTTCCTTTATTCGCAAAAAATGGAACAAGGGTAATGGTACTTTTAAATTCAAGCACACGTAGAGATACTAAAGGAAAAATTACTGGTGTTTTAGGAGTTGGTCAAGATATAACAGAGTTAGACAGCTACCGCAAAGAATTAGAAGTAAAAGTAAATGAGAGAACTTTAAAATTAAATGAATCTTTAGAAAAGCAAAAAGAACTAAACGAACTGAAATCTAGATTTGTTTCTACAGCTTCTCATGAATTTAGAACACCGCTCTCAGCCATTAATTTTGCTGCAGGTTCTATTAAAAAATATTGGTCAAAAATGGAACCAATAATGATTAATAAAAAATTGCATAAAATAGAAGACCAAGTATTACACATGACAAAACTATTAGATGATATTTTAGTTGTTGGTCAGGCGGATGTTGGTAAATTAATAAGTGAACCTTCAAATATTAATCTTGGAAATTTTATTTATGAAATTATTGAAGAAGTAAATACTTCAAGAAAAAAATCACATGAGATTATACTAACCGATAAAGAAGGTTTAATAAATTCATCTATTTTTATTGATGAAAAATTAGGTCGAAATATCTTCATCAATTTAATTGATAATGCATTGAAATTTTCGCCTGACTCCAAAAAAGTTACTGTAGATTTGGCATCAGAAGAAAAACATACAATTTTCATAATTACAGATTTTGGGATTGGAATTCCTGAATTTGAACTAAAAAATATATATAGTCCTTTTACTCGTGGTAAAAATGTAGATTTAATTCAGGGCACAGGTCTAGGTTTATCTATTGTAAAAGAGGCAGTAGATTTAACTGGTGGAGAAATTGAGGTTTCTAGTAAAGTAGGAAAAGGAACAACTTTCATAGTTAAAATTCCCAAAGGTCAAAATGTAAAAATCCCCCAACAACTCAATAATAAAATTCATGAATATTCAAGTAGTGAAAATAATACATAAAAAACGGGTCAAAATGTTTTTATAAACCCAATTGTAAGATAATTATTCTCTATTTTTTTTGCTTGGCAGAATGATTTTGAGAGAAATAGAAACGGTTTTAATGTGTCAATTACACAAAGCGTAAAAAACCTTCTCAGTATGAGAAACAATTGTTAAGAGTCATATTCAATATAAGAAAAACTTTTATTATGAAAATACCAAATATTTAATTGAACATGATGTTTAAAATTTTAGTTGTAGAGGATACTTTAGCGGTCAGAGAAGAAATTTATGATATTCTTTTAATGGAAGGATACCATGTTTTTCAAGCTAAAAATGGACTAGAAGGATATAAAATGGCCGTGCAAGAGAATCCTCATCTTATTATTTCAGACATATTGATGCCAGAACTTAACGGCTTTGAGATGTTTAAAAAGTTAAAAAAGGATTTCAAAACAATGCATATTCCTTTGATATTTCTGTCTGCAAAAGGCGAAAAAAAAGACGTAAGATTTGGAATGAAACTAGGAGCAGATGATTATTTAACAAAACCAATAAATGTGAATGATCTTTTAAAAGCCACTAAAAATAAAATGCCCCAACAACTAAATGGTAAAATTAAATAGTAATATTTAAAACTAACAATATCTAATAGTTCCTCTTCATATTTAATCAAGAAAATCAAAAAAAAATACTCATTATAATGAAAAGATTTATGTGGAGTAATTACCAAATAAAGAAACAACTTTTTATTTTTACTTCCCAAAACCAATAAAAAATGCCTAAAATTTTAGTAGTTGAAGATTCGATTAATATAAGAGAAGAAATATGTGAAATTCTTGTATTTGAAGGATTTGAGGTAGCTTGGGCAGAAAATGGTGCAGATGGATTAAAAAAAGCACAAACTACTTTACCGAGTTTAATTATTTCGGATATTGCTATGCCTTTATTAGATGGGTACCAGTTTTTAACTGAACTTCAAAAATCTGAAAAAACAAAATCTATACCTTTTATTTTTCTTTCTGGTAAAACACAATTACCAGATTTAAGAAAAGGGATGAATATGGGTGCAGATGATTATTTAGTAAAACCTTTTAATGTAGAAGATTTAATAAAAGTTGTAAAAAATAAATTAAAGAAACAAAAAGTAATTCAAGACAATATAGATGAACTTGTAGAAGAAAATGAATACTCCCTAAAGGAAGCTGGCAGAATGGCAAAAATAGGCTATTGGAGATATATTACGCAAACTGATACAATAATGTGGTCTGAAACAATGCACGATATTTATGGTACTGATCCTAAAAAGAATATTCCAGATATTAATTTTCTTTTTAATTTTTTTGATAAAAAATCAAGAAAGAAACTTGAAAAGTCAATAAAAGTACTTATCACTGATGGAACCTCTTTTGATTTAGAGCTAAAGATAACTAATTTAAAAAATAAGAAAGTTTGGATAAGAATTATAGGAGAACTCTTGTACAATAGTAAGAATGAAATTATTGGTACTAGAGGTGTTTCTCAGGATATTACTGAACAAAAAAGAACAAGGAGTAAAATTGAGAAAGCAGAAAAAATGTATCGCTTGTTGGCTGATCACTCCAAAGATTTAATCTGTTTGCAAGAATCTGATAGTACTTTTAAATATATTAGTCCTTCTATAAAAAATCTTTTAGGTTATGAACAATCAGAATTTATTGGGGAAAAAGCATTTAACATTATACACAAGGAAGATATTAATTTCTTAAAAAAGACTGTTAAAGAAAGAATTTCTGGTAATAAAATTACTGAGACTTATACGGTAAGAGTTCGCCACAAAGAGGGTCACTTTATTTGGCTAGAATCTTTAACTTCCCCTGTTTATAAAGGTAAAAAAATGAATTATTTTATTACCTCTTCTAGAGATGTTTCTGAATGGGTGATTGCAAAACAAGAAATTCAAGAATATCAAACATCACTTCAGAAATTAACTACGGATATATCATTAATAGAAGAAAAACAAAAAAAAGAAATAGCTTCAAACATACATGATCATCTGAGTCAGTTTTTAGTAATCTCAAAAATGAGAATTAATAAATTAATAAAGAATCCAAAGTTAAAAGCCATAGATGAGGATTTAAAATTTATAAATGTACATATTTCTGAAGCGTTAGAAAATAGCCGTAAAATTACCTATGAACTATCTCCACCAGTTTTATATCAATTGGGTATTATTGAAGCATTAAACTGGTTATTAGAAGAAGTAGAAACTACACACAAGATAAAGTGCAGCTTTAGTAGTAATGTTGCCAGTGTTGAACTTAATGATACAGAATCTATTTTGCTATACAGAAGTATTCAGGAGGTTTTAAATAATACCATAAAGTATGCGAAAGCATCTTTAGTAACGGTAGATTTTGATAAAAATAAATTTGGTATTAATATTCTTATTAGAGACAACGGTATTGGGTTTAATACCTCACAATTAAATAATTACAACAGTCATTCTGGTTCAGGTTTTGGTTTATTTACTGTAAAAGAACGCATACGAAATATAAAAGGAAAGTTTACGATAACTTCAAAACTCAATGAAGGAACTAATGTTACATTTTTTATACCTTTATCAATATGATTAATATAAACGAAATTAAAATAGTACTAGTTGACGATCACAAATTACTGCGTGATGGTTTAAGGAATATCATAGAACAAAAGTCTAATATGCACATAATTGGGGAGGCTTCTAATGGAAGAGATGCCATAAAATTATGTTCAAAATTATGTCCAGATGTTATTGTTATTGATGTTGCTATGCCTGAAATGAATGGTATAGAAGCAGCAAAACAAATTCATAAAAATCAACCAAATATTAAAATAATAGGTCTTTCCATGCATTCTGGAAAACAATTTATACAAGGAATGTTTAAAGCAGGGGCTTTTGGTTACTTGTTAAAAGATGGAGATGCGGATGAATTAATTACGGCAATTACAGCTGTAGTTCAAAACAAGAAATATTTGTCTAAAGATATTAACCAAGATTTTCTTTCTCTATTAAAAAAGGGAGAACTTTTAGAAAACACACATTTAAGTTCAAGAGAAAAAGAAGTATTACAATTGATTGCGGAAGGTAAATCTTCAAAAAAAATAGGAGAATTATTATTTCTGAGTTCAAAAACTGTTGACGTTCATAGAAACAATATCATGAAAAAAACAGAATTATATACCATACCTGAATTGACCAAGTATGCAATTCGAAAGGGTTTGACTTCTTTAGAAATTTAACAATTATAGCTCGTTTTACTTTTTAAAAGGGGATTAGTTATTTTTAAAATTATCAAGCTTTTACAAACACAAAAAAAGCTAAACATTATAATTAGTTTAGCTTTTCATTCAAATATATTGGGGGATATATTTTATTAAAATAACATTAATTTAGTTTTAAGTTATTTATTAGTTTTAGTGTTATTATTAAAGTGTACAACAAATATAATAACAACTTTAAAGTTCGCCAATAGGCAATTTCCTTAAATTTTTTTGTGATATTATATATTGTAAACACAAACGTCTAAACAATGCTTTTCTAGGTGTTTGAGGAATACTTTATATCAAAATTAAATTTAAAATATAGCAGCTTGAATAGAATACGATGCAAATTTCAAAAAAGAAAAAAGATTTTTAATAATTTTCTTAGACAATCTTAAAGATAAAATTAAAAAAGGAAAACAACATGTAAAAAAGATCATTACATTTAATACATCTAAAAAAGAGCTAATACTAGCCATTTCTGTAACCATTATTTTTACATTTTGACCTGAATAGTATAAACCTGTTGAAAAAATTAGAAAAACTAATAGCTGTTTGGGGGTAATATTTGATTTCATAGTTGGGGGAGGGTATTAATTAATATTATTATAAGTAGCTTTTATTTAGTAATTTATTTTACTAACACACTACAACAATTCAAATATAGCTAATTTCTTAGATTTAACCAATAGGCATTTTCCTTAATTTAGAATTTCCTTTCTAAGATTACCTATTAATATTTAAAGATGAATTCAAAATTTATTTAGAAAGAGTACGTTTAGAATAAAATAAATGTTTGCAAATAAATAAATCGTATTAAAAATTCTTTAATTAATATGTTAAATTAGGCTAGTCTAAAATTTTAATAAAATCTTCAAAAGCAACATAATAAGGTTGGTTCTTAAATACAGGGCTTTCTACACTTTCTGCGTTAGCTAGTCCAACACCAGCAAACCAAACTTTAGCATTTTGTTTTTTTGCATGATTTATAAACGTTTCCATCCAAATGTTGTCATAATCATTTGGGTTTTGAATATTATTAGTGGCTTTTACTAAAACAAATATGGTAGGTTCTCCTTTTTTAAATAAAACAAATTGCGGATGTCTTTTCAACTGACTATTAATGGCTTGAAATTCATAACCCATTTTCTGTAGTTTTTTACCAACAATATTCATTGCCAAATTATGCAATTCTTGTTCCGTTAAAACCTGCATGATCTATTTAGATTTTTTCTTATTTCTAAGATTATAATTTTTATCTCCACGAGTTTTTGGTTTTTTGTATTTCTTTGCAATTTCTCTTCTATATGAGCCTCCCAAATTCACTTTACTATTCTTTTCACTTTTTTCATGAAAAGCTGGTCCAGGAACGTATTCTAAAGCAGTTCTATTTTTAGATTGTTCATTATCTTCTTTCGGGCGCTCATCTTCAGTTAATAATTTAGAAATTTCAACTTCTTCTGGAATTTCCATAATCGGAATCTGATAATTCATCAAATCCTGTATTTCATTTTTTGCTGGTTGCTCTTTCTCTGTGGATAATAAAATGGTTTTACCTGCTTTTTCAGCACGTCCTGTTCTACCAATTCTATGCATGTAATTTTCAGGAAAATCTGGCGTATCAAAATTTATTACATGACTAACATTATCAAAATCCAATCCACGTGCCATTACATCTGTTGCCAAAAGAATTCTATTTTTTCCCTCATCAAATTGTTTTATGGAACGTATTCTATAATTTTGGGTTTTGTTGGAATGAATCACACAAATTTCACTTGAAAAAACCTCCTCTAATTGTTTAAATAAGTAATCTGCAGTTCTTTTAAAAGCTACAAAAATCAATACTTTATGAAATGTTTGTTTATCTCTTAACAGATGATGTAACAAGTTTACTTTAGTGAAAAAGTTAGGAATATTATAAGAAACCTGTTCAATATTATCTAAAGGAGTTCCACTAACTGCAATAGATATTTTCTTCGGATTTTTAAAGTAATCGTATATTAATGCGTTCACATCCTCTGTCATTGTTGCAGAAAATAATATATTTTGTCTTTTTTCTGGGATAATATCAAAAATATTCATCAACTGAAAACGGAAACCTAAATCTAGCATTACATCCACCTCATCTATTACTAGCTTTTGTATGGATTTTAACTTTAAAGCATTGCTTAAACCCAAATCATACAAGCGCCCAGGCGTTGCTACAATAATATCTTGACCTTGTAAAATTGATTGTTTTTGAGTATTGATATTTGTACCTCCATAAACTCCAAGAACACGTACATTTATATAATTGGCTAGTTTTTCAATTTCATCTACAACTTGAATTACCAATTCACGAGTAGGAACCAAAACTAAAATTCTAGGATGTTGTTGTTTAGAAAATTTTAAATCGCGTAAAATTGGCATCATGTATGCAAAAGTTTTACCAGTACCTGTTTGCGCAATTCCTACAACATCTTTACCCGATCTTACTACAGAAAATGCTTGTTCTTGTATCGGAGTTGGGTTTTCAAAACCTAAATCGTCAATAGCGTACTGTAATTGATTTGAAAGGTCTAAATCGTTAAAAGTCATTTAAAAATCTTTTTGCAAAGGTACGTTTTATAAAACGTGTATCAACATAAGATTAAAGCAACAATTATTTGTAGTTTTGTTGTTTATTTTATTTAAGTTTAATGATAACAGATACACATACCCATTTATATTCTGAGCAGTTTGATGAAGACAGAAAAATGATGATTCAGCGTGCAAAAGATGCCGGTGTTTCTCGCTTTTTTATCCCTGCAATCGATTCTTCTTACACAGATAAAATGTTTGCTTTAGAAAAAGAAAACCCAAAAGATGTTTTTTTGATGATGGGTTTACATCCAACTTCTGTAAAAGAAAATTATAAAGAAGAATTAGTCCACGTAAAACAATGGATTGATAAAAGAAACTTTTTTGCTATTGGGGAAATTGGTATCGATTTATATTGGGATAAAAGTTTTTTGAAACAACAACAAGAGGCATTTAGAACGCAAATTAAATGGGCAAAAGAAAAAAAGCTACCAATTGTTATTCACTGTAGAGAAGCTTTTGATGAAATTTTTGAAGTACTTGAAAGTGAAAAAGACGATAATTTGAGGGGAATTTTTCATTGTTTTACAGGAAATTTGGAGCAAGCACAAAAGGCAATTTCTTACAATATGAAATTAGGAATTGGCGGAGTAGTTACTTTTAAAAACGGGAAAATTGATCAATTTTTAAAGGAAATAGATCTAAAGCATATTGTTTTAGAAACTGACGCACCCTATTTAGCCCCAAAACCTTTTAGAGGAAAAAGAAATGAAAGTGCTTATATAACAAATGTTGTAGATAAGTTAGTTGATATTTATAAATTATCTTTTGATGAAATTGCAAAAATCACAACAGATAATTCTAAAGTTGTTTTTGGGTTATAATGCAAGAAATTAAAACTACGTATTATAAAACACCTATAGGAATTGCAAAAATTACTGGTGATAAAAACGGAATTCAATCGGTTTCTGTTTTAGATGATGATACTGTTTCAGAAGATTTGTTAAATCAATCAGTTCCCTATTGTTTGCAAGAATGTGGGGTACAATTAGATGAATATTTTAAAGGACAAAGAGCTAGTTTTGGTTTGACTGTAAATCCGAAAGGAACTGATTTTCAAAAGAAAGTTTGGCAATCACTTTTAAAAATTCCTTACGGCAAAACAAGAAGTTATTTACAGCAAAGTAAAGCTTTAGGAGATATAAAAGCCATAAGAGCTGTGGCATCAGCAAATGGTAAAAATCCACTTTGGATTATTATTCCCTGCCATAGAGTTATTGGTTCTGATGGTTCTTTAACAGGTTATGCAGGTGGAATTTGGCGTAAAAAATGGTTGTTAAATCATGAGAACCCTGCTAAACAACAATCTCTTTTTTAATTTTATAATAATAAAACATAAAAAACATATTTTTACGTTAAGTACATATTGTTTTATATGCTTAAAAAATATCTTCTTTTACTTTTGTTACTTTTTGGATTTTCTATCCAATCGCAGACAATTTCTACAGATTATAGAAAGAGAAAGATAGTCGTAAAAACGGATACAATTCAATTAGACTCTGTACCACTAAATTCGCAAAGGTTTAAAGTTTTAAATATTGATGAAAAGGTAATTTTATCAAAGGAGTATCAAGTTGATTTTAACAATGCCATCTTAATTATCAATTCAAAAAAATATAAAAATATTATTGTTGAGTATTTTAGACTTCCTGATTTTTTAACCAAAACATACACTCCTTTTGATGAAAAATTGATTTTACAAAATACTGGTAATCAAGGAAAATTATACAGTTTAACTACAAATAAAAAAGCATCTGATATTAAACTTTTTGATGGTTTACAAACCAAAGGTTTTATATCGCGTGGCCTTACTTCTGGGAATAATCAAAATGCAGTAACTAATTCTGCATTAGATTTAGAAATATCTGGAAAATTGAATAAAAATGTAACCTTAAGAGCTAATATTTTTGACACGAATATTCCAATTCAAAACAATGGAGTTTCTCAAAACTTAACAGATTTTGATAGAATTTTTATTGAAATGTATACAGATAATTGGCGTGTAAAAGCAGGAGATTTATCTTTAGAGAATGATGAAACGTTCTTTTTCCCTTTTACCAAGCAAGTTTCAGGTTTAGAAGTTGAGGCTAATGTTACTGAAAATCTAAAAGTAGCTGCTTCCGGAGCTGTTGTTAGAGGTAAATTTAATAGGTATAATTTTACAGCTGTTGAAGGAAATCAAGGGCCGTATAAGATTTACGGAGCAAATAATGAGGCCTCAATTTTAATGATTGAGGGCGCAGAACAAGTGTACGTGAATGGAGCTCAAATTACAAGAGGAGAAAATGAAGATTATATCATAAATTACAATTTGGGTGAAATTACATTTAATACCACATTCCCTATTACAAATGATATGAGAATTTGGATCGATTTTCAATACGCAGAAAGAAATTATACACGCTTTATAACTTATGATAAAGCAGAATATAATGGAGAAAAATTTAGCGTTGCTGGGTATTTTTATTCAGAAAATGATGCAAAAAATCAACCTATAAAGCAGAGTTTATCTACAGAGCAAAAAGAAATTTTAGCAAATGCAGGCAATAATACTGATGCAATGTTTTCTGAAAGTGCATTTTTAGATGTGTTTGACGAAAATAAAATTTTATACAAAAAAGTTACTGCAGGCAATCAAGAATATTTTGAGTATTCTACTAATCAAACAGATGAATTGTATACGGTTACTTTTACAAATGTTGGCATAAATAATGGAGATTATTTTTTAGATACCACCATTGCAACTGGTAGTATTTTTAAATTTGTAGGCATAAATCAAGGTGATTACAGCCCAATTGTTAAACTAATTGCGCCTACAAAATCGCAATTATTTATTGTAAAATCTACAATGAATCCATCTAAAAAATCAGTTGTAAATACAGAGCTTGCTTTTAGTAATAACGATTTAAATTTATTTTCAAATATTGATGATGAAAATAATGTAGATATGGCAGTTAAAGTGGATTGGCAACAAACTCTAATCGATAAAAAATGGCAACTGAAAACCAAAATAAGTCATGAATATGCAGGTGAAAATTTTTTCACAGATAGACGTTGGGAATCTGTAGAGTTTAATAGAGATTGGAATGTTACAACAAATAAAGCTACAAAAAACTACTTTCAATCAGAATTGAATCTGACCAACAAGAAATTAGATTTTGTTTTATATCGTTTTAATAATCTTAGTTACAATAATGGTTTTGAAGGAAGTAAGCATGAATTACAATCAAAAATAAATGTAGGTAAAACGAGTTTTTTTACAGATGCCAGTTACTTATCAAATTCATCTAATATAGAAGACAACTTTTTTTTTAGAGCTAAAGCAAAAGCCGAACGTTATTTTAAAAAGGCATGGTTAGGAGCTTTTGTTAATTTTGAAACCAATTCTAGAAAAAATATAAATACCAATCAATTTATAAATACAAGTCATCGTTTTAAAGATTATGAAGCCTATCTTGGAGTTGGAGATTCTACTAAAATATTCGTTAAAATTGGTCTTAATTACAGAAATAACGACAGCATAAAATCCAATCAATTTAAGGAAATAAACAATAGAAAAACATTTTACATAAATAGTAAACTGATACAAAATACAAATACAAATTTGACTGTATTTGCAAATTATAGAATTACCCAAAATAATTTTACTGAAAATGAAAAAGCATTGAATTCAAGAGTACTTTTCAATCAAAAATTATTTGATAATTTTATAAGCTTAAGCACGGTTTATGAAACTTCTTCAGGAAACGTAGCAAGGCAAGATTTTGTGTATGTGCAAACAGAACCTGGTTTGGGTTTTTATACTTGGATTGATTATAATGGAGATGGAATTAAAGATTTTGATGAGTTTGAAATTGCATTATTTCAGGATCAAGCCAATTACCTAAGATTGCCAAAACCAAATTTAAGATTTATAGCAACTCAACGCGCAAAATGGAATCAAACTTTAAGTGTTAATTTAAAAAAATGGGGAGAACAAAAAGGATTTAAAAAGTTTCTTTCGCACTTTTATAATCAGAGTTTTTTATCCGTTGAAAACGAACAAGAAAGAAGCAATAATTCATTTCAATTAAATCCTTTTGATTTTGATGAAAATACTTTGGTTAGCTTAAACTTAAGCTTTAGAAATAGTTTGTACTTTAATAAAGATTTACAAAAAAATAGTGTAACTTTTACTTATGCAAACTCACAAATAAAACAGCAATATTTTATTGGAAATCAAGAGAATAATATAAATTTACATCAGTTAGATTATACTCATAAATTTGGAGATTTTTGGTTGATAGATTTTATGTTAAAATCCTCAGAAAACATCTTAGAAACAGAAAATTTTACAGACAGAAATTATAAAATTGATGCAAAGGAAATTGAACCTAAAATTAGTTTTTTATACAATGCAAATAATCGCTTCTCATTGTTTTACCATTACAAGAATAAAGAAAATCAATTACAAGATTTTGAGAGTTTAAATCAACAAAAATTTGGAGTTGAGTATTATTACATTAGCAAAGCAAAAAATCAAGTTTCTGCTAATGTAAATGTGTTTTTAAATGATTTTATAGGAGATGTAAATACGCCAACAGCCTACCAAATGTTAGAGGGTTTACAAGCAGGGCAAAACTATACTTGGAATTTGATTTTTAATAGAAAATTAAACTCATTTTTAAATCTTAATTTAAGTTATTTGGGTAGAAAAAGTAAAAACTCTAAAGCCATTCATACAGGTAGTGTGCAATTAAGAGCTAATTTTTAATTAAACGTTAATTAACGCAACCTTTTGGGCTTTTAATCGTCTATTATACGTATTGTTGCATTTTAATAATTAACTCTTATTGTAATTATTTGGCACAATCATTGTTAAAGTAGTGTAAATAAATATTTAAAAATTAAACATTATGAAAAAAATTACATTATTATTTCTCGTATTCGTTAGTGCTATTTCATTTGCTCAACAGGGTATTTTAGATTCTCCTCAAGATGTAGATAAAAAACAAGAATTAAAATTAAATGCTTTTAGTTTAATAGCATTTTCATCTTTAGATGCCTCGTATGAATATTTATTAAACAAAGATTCATCATTTGGGGTATCTGTATTTTATAATTTCGGCAGTGTAGATAACGATGTTTATTTTCCAAGAAAGTTTTCGATAACACCATACTACAGATGGTTTTTTACTGAATCGAGATTTGCAAGGGGCTTTTTTGTTGAAGGATTTGGTATGCTAAATACTTATGAAGATGAGGTTTTTTATTATGACCAAAATAACTACAGAGAGGAAATAGAAAAGGAAACAGGGTTTGCCTTAGGTATTTCTGTAGGGGGTAAATTTGTTATAAAATCTGGTTTTACAGCAGAAATCTCTCTGGGTGTTGGTAGAAACTTATTTGATAATGATAGAGATGATTATATTGAAAACAGTTTAGTTACAAGAGGGGGAATTTCATTAGGTTACAGATTTTAGTGTTAAACTGATAGAATTTATTATTTTTGAACTTAATTTAAGGCTCTTTAGTACATAAAATAAATTCAATGAAAAAATTAATTCTACTTTTTACAATATTCATCACTTCTTTTTCATTTTCTCAAACAGAAGTAAAATTAGATATTGGAGATGCTTTAGTTATAAGAGCTTTAGAATTTTCTTATGAAAAGTACATAAATGAGGAGTCTTCATTTGGTATTTCTGCTCTTTTTAATTTAGCAAAGCAAGATATTGATTTTCGCTACAACGAAAATGTAATGATAACTCCCTATTATCGTCATTATTTTACAAGTGAATATAATTGGAACTTTTTTGGAGAGGGTTTTATAGGGATAAATTCAGGTAAAAAAGAAGCTATAGAAGATTCTGGTGATTTTGATTTAAAATATACAGATGCGGCTTTAGGTATTGCTGTAGGAACAAAATACGTTGCAAAAGGAGGATTGGTATTAGATATTTACGGTGGTTTAGGCCGTAATTTATTCGGATCAGATTCTCCTGTTTTAGTACCAAGAATTGGTTTTAATATTGGTTGGAGGTTTTAAATTAAAGTGTTAATGCAATTAATTAAGCATAAAACTTTATAAATATTAATTTGTAACGTTCCCTAATTTTCTGCTACATATAATTAAAGATTATATATGTATTCAGCAGGCAATTCAGTTCAGTCGGTAAAAAAAGTGTTAAGACATCCGTCTAGAAAAAAAGAACGTAAACTTTTTTTTGATAAAACAAATCGATTGAACATTGCTAAAAGAAAAACTATTTTAAATTCGGATAAAAAAAACACATTATCTGATAACGAAGCTCAACTTATAAGAACAAAACTCTTCAAAGAAAGAAAAAAGGAAAGAATTAAAAATATTATTATTTTTATAATATCAATTTTTGTAACTATTATTTCATTTAAAATATTACTTATTCCTTTCAAACAAATACTTTAAAAAACAAAATCCTCATCAAAATTAAAATTGATGAGGATTATTATTTGAGAAAAATAGATGTTAAATATCCATTTTCTGCAACCACGTTTTTACATCAACTTCAGCTTTTATAATTTCTTTTAATTCTGATATTGCAACGCGTTTTTGTTCCATGGTATCTCTATGTCTTATTGTCACAGAGTCATCTTCTAAAGAATCATGATCTACTGTAATACAAAAAGGTGTACCTGCTGCATCTTGTCTTCTATAACGTTTACCAACTGCATCTTTTTCATCATAAAATACATTGAAATCCCATTTTAAATCCTCCATAATTTTACGAGCAACCTCTGGTAATCCATCTTTTTTAACCAAAGGCAAAACTGCTGCTTTAAATGGGGCTAAAACTGCGGGTAACTTTAACACAGTTCTTGTTGTTCCGTTATCCAAAGCTTCTTCTTGTAGGGCTTTAGAAAAAATAGCTAAAAACATTCTGTCTAAACCAATAGAGGTTTCTACAACATAGGGCACATAACTTTTATTTTCTTCATGGTCAAAATACTGTAGTTTTTTACCTGAAAATTTTTCGTGTGCTTTTAAATCGAAATCTGTTCTGGAATGAATTCCTTCTAGTTCTTTAAATCCGAAAGGAAAATTAAATTCGATATCTGCTGCTGCATCTGCATAATGTGCTAATTTGTCATGGTCGTGAAAACGATAGTTTTCTTGTCCCATTCCTAATGATAAATGCCATTTTAAACGGGTTTCTTTCCAAGTATTATACCATTCTTTCTGAGTGCCGGGTTTTACAAAAAATTGCATTTCCATTTGTTCAAACTCACGCATTCTAAAAATAAATTGTCTTGCAACAATCTCATTTCTAAAGGCTTTACCTGTTTGTGCAATTCCGAAAGGAATTTTCATGCGTCCAGTTTTTTGAACATTTAAAAAGTTTACAAAAATACCTTGAGCAGTTTCTGGTCTTAGATAAACCTGTGTGGAGTTTTCTGCTGAAGCTCCAATTTGTGTTCCAAACATTAGGTTAAATTGCTTTACTTCTGTCCAATTTTTAGAACCAGAAGCTGGGCAACCAATACCTAAATCTACAATCAATTGTTTAAAACCAACCAAATCACTTTCTTCTTGAACTCTTGTGAGTTCAGCAGAAATTTCATCAATTTGTTTTTGTCTTCTAATTACATTTTGATTGGTAGCTCTAAATTCTTCTTCATTAAAAGCATCACCAAAACGCTTTTGAGCTTTAGCAATATCTTTTTGTATTTTTTGATTTATTTTTTCTCTAAAATCTTCAACTAAAACATCTGCTCTGTATCTTTTTTTAGAATCTTTATTGTCAATCAAAGGATCGTTAAACGCATCTACATGTCCAGAAGCTTTCCAAGTTGTGGGGTGCATTAAAATTGCAGCATCAATACCCACAATATTTTCATGCATTTGTACCATTGCTTTCCACCAATAATCTCTAATATTCTTTTTTAGCTCAACTCCATTTTGAGCATAATCGTACACCGCGCTTAATCCATCATAAATTTCAGAAGATTGAAATACATAACCATATTCTTTTGCGTGCGATAAAACTTTTTTAAACTGATCTTCTTGTTTTGCCATAATGAGCGCAAATATAAACGTTTACTAAAGTTTTTCAATAAAAAACTATCGTACTTTTTTACAACTATAAATAAATGCGGGAGGAAAGTTTAATAGTTCAAACTCTAATGTTATTGCTTCTTTAAATACTCTTTTTAACTTTTTAAAATAAGTTAAACTATATTGATATTGAATAAAAGTACCATTATCAACTAAGGCTTCAAAAGATTTTTTTAAGATTAAATTCGAAATATTTTCTGGAATTATTGTGAGGGGTAAACTAGAAATAATATAATCAGTTTTATTTAGGTTTTGCTTGTTTAATTCTTCTTTAATATTTTCTGCGGATGATTTTACAACAATTAATTGTGGATGTTTTAATGCGATTAACTGATTGTAAAAATAATCATTAATCTCAAAGCAAATTAAGATTGAATCTGGAGATAACTTTTCTAAAATATAAGCAGTAATTGCACCATTTCCTGATCCTAATTCAACAAATACTTTTGCATTTTTAAAGTCAATTTTTCTTAACATTCTTTTGGATAAAAATCGAGAACTTGGAGCAACCGTTCCAAATGTATTCATGTTTTTTAGGGCTTCACTGAAAAATTTTATTCTACTTGACAATCTTATTTCTTATTTATTAACTATATTTCTAAAAAAATGCTGCGTAAAGATGAGACTTTTAAAAGACTTATTCTATCTTTTTTATCCAAAATCATGTGTGGTTTGTGATGAGAAGCTGATAGAAAACGAGAATGTAATCTGTACAATTTGTAGGCACGATTTACCTCTTACTAACTTTAAAGATTATAAAAACAACAAAATAACCCAAACCTTTTTTGGTAGAGTTTTAATTGAAAAAGGATATGCACTATTGCTATATAGAAAAAAGGGAAGTACATTAAAATTAATTCACGACTTAAAGTATAAAGATAATGAAGAAATTGGAGTTTTCTTTGGGAATTGGTTGGGAGAAATTTTATCAGAAAATCAAGAGTTTGAGAATATAGATTATATTATTCCAGTGCCCTTACACCCGAAAAAACTAAGGGAAAGAGGTTATAATCAAGTTAAAAAATTTGGAGAACAGCTAAGTTTTTATTTAAAAATTCCTTTATTAGAAAATAAATTAATTAGAACTTCATCAACCAAAACACAAACTTTTAAAGCTCGTTTTGAACGTTTTAATAATATTGACACAAAATTTCTTATAGAAAATACAGCTTATTTTAACAATAAACATGTTTTAATAATTGATGATGTAATAACAACAGGTGCAACTTTAGAGGCTTGTGCTACAGAATTTTTAAAGTCAGAAAATTGTAAAATTAGCATTTTGGCAATGGCCTACACAGAGTGAATTTTATGATTTTATATTCGAAAATTAGTTGTTAATTTGTATAAAATTTATTTTTTGTGAAAACCATTTTTAAATTTCTATATTTAATTGTTGCAGTTCTTTTTATTTCAAATTGCGCTAGAACTGGAAGACCAGAAGGAGGTCCAAAAGATGAAAATGCGCCTTTATTTGTAATAGCCAAGCCCGCTTATGAAAGTACAAAATTTGATGAAAAAGAAATTAAATTAGAGTTTGACGAGTTCATTAAATTAAAGGATTTAAATAAGCAATTTGTGGTTTCTCCACCAATGAAAAATCCACCGATTATTAGTCCTCAAGGTACAGCAAGCAAAGAAATTAATATTGAAATTTTAGACACTTTACAACAGAATACAACTTATATCTTAAATTTTGGAAATGCAGTAGAAGACAACAATGAAGGAAATCAATTAGAGAATTTTAAATATGTTTTTTCTACTGGAGATTATATAGATTCCTTAACTACAGTTGGTGTAATTAAAGATTCAAAATTGTTAGAAACCCCTAAAAGTGTAAATGTTTTACTTTATAGAATTGATACAGCATTCAATGACTCTATTATATACAAAAAGAAACCAAATTACATTACAAATACATTAGATACTACAGTTTTTAACTTTAGTAATTTAAGAAAAGGAAAATATATGATGATAGCTTTAAAAGAGGCTATTAGTGATTATATTTTTAATCCAGAAACGGATAAAATTGGTTTTGTTTCAGATACTATTTCTTTGCCAAAAGACAGTATTATTAAAAAGCCAATTGTGCTATTCCAAGAAAATTTGCCATATGAATTTAAAAAAGGGAAAGAAGTTACAAAAGGTAAAATTGAATTTGGTTTTACTGGTAATGCAAAAAATCTAAAAGTAAATTTACTTTCAAAAGTACCAGATACCTTTAAAAGTGTTTCTAAATTTATGAAAGACAAAGACACTTTAAATTATTGGTTTACACCTATTGATGTGGATTCTTTGAATTTTATAATAGCTAATAATGACTTTTTAGACACAATTACAGTAAAGTTGAGAAAAAAGAAATTAGACTCACTAGAAATAAGTTCATCTATTAGAGGAGCTTTGCATTTTAGAGATACCTTTTTCTTAAAAAGTAACAACCCAATTGTAAAAATTGATACAAGTAAAATAAGCCTCTTTGATAAAGACACGCTTGCTGTAAATTATAAAGTGTTAGCGTCTAAAAAGGAAAATAAAGTTGGTTTTATTTTTACTAAAAAGCCAAAAGAAAAATACAATTTTAAAGCCTTACCAAATGCTTTTAATGATGTTTTTGGGATACAAAATGATACACTTGCTTATAAATTTTCTACTAAGGAAATTGATGATTATGGAAGAATTACGTTAAATATTAATAATGTAAACGGAAAGAATTTAATTATAGAGCTACTCTCTGGCAATAAACAAGATGAACTTGTAGAACGTCAATTTATTACCACTTCAGGAAAAATTATTTTCGATTTATTAGAGCCTAAAAAATATACAATTAGAGCTATAATTGATGAAAACAAGAATAATAAATGGGATACAGGAAGTTATCTTAAAAAACGGTTTGCTGAAAGAATAATTTATAATGAGGCCATAAATAAAGTTGCACTACGAGCTAATTTTTTCTTAGAAGAGAATTTTACGGTTGATTGAGTTATGAAAATACTGATTTTGGCTACCTGCTAATTCTAAGAACTAGAAGTGTAAAGCTTGATCTAAATCTTCAATTAAATCTGCTATATCTTCAATACCAACGCTTAATCTTACTAAAGAATTTGTAATACCAATTTTTAATCTTTTTTCTTCTGGTATTGATCCGTGAGACATGGTTACAGGATGATTCACTAAACTTTCTACACCACCCAAAGATTCTGCAAGTGTGAATAGTTTTGTGTTTTCTAAAAATTTAAAAGTGGCAGTTTTGCTATTGTCTTTTAGTTGAAAAGAAACCATACCTCCAAAATCTTTCATTTGCTTTTTGGCAATTTCATAACTAGAATGACTTTTTAAACCTGGATAATATACCCTGTCAACCTTAATATGATTTGATAGAAAATCTGCAATTTGTTTACCATTTTCGCAATGTCTTTGCATTCTAACGTGAAGCGTTTTAATACCTCTTAATGCTAAAAAAGAATCCATAGGAGATGCAATAGCGCCTGCTGCGAACTGGATAAAATACAAATCCTCTGCCAACTTAGCGTCTTTTACTATTAAAGCACCCATAATTAAATCTGAATGCCCTCCTAAATATTTTGTTGCAGAATGCATTACAATATCTGCTCCCAAATTTAAAGGTTGTTGTAAATATGGTGTTGCAAATGTATTGTCTACAGCAATTATAATATCAGTGTTTTTAGTTTTTATTGCTGATGAAATTGCTTTTATATCTGCAATTTTCATCAACGGATTTGTAGGTGTTTCTAACCAAACTAATTTGGTTTTTTCTGTGATTTTTTCAGAAATATTAGAAACCAAATCCATATCTACAAATGAAAAAATCAAGCCGTATTTCTGAAACAATTGGGTAAACATTCTGTAAGTTCCGCCATATAAATCATCTCCGGCAATTATTTCATCTCCAGGTTTAAGCAGTCTTAAAACACAATCTATGGCTGCCATTCCTGATGAAAAAGCAAATCCGTGTGTTCCGTTTTCTAAAGCAGTAAAGCTTTTTTCTAAAGCAGTTCTTGTTGGGTTTGTTCCTCTTGCATAGGCATATCCTTTATGTGTTCCAGGGCTAGATTGTGCAAATGTTGATGTTAAAAATACAGGAGGCATTACAGCACCTGTTGTTTCTTCTGGTTTTTGCCCTCCATGAATTGCTTTGGTGTCGAATTTCATTTTTCTGATTTGTTTCTGATGATAATTATGCAGTAAAATTAAATACCTCTACAAGTGCATAAAAATGGTTAGCCCTGATTGAACGACTTGTTTGAGCTCTTTTTGAGGTACGAAAAAAAGCGAGTAGTGAAAGCAGGAAATAGCTTCTACAAAAACTTTTTAATAGCTCTTATGATACCATAATGTATGCCTTCATGAAAATTGTTAAAGGGAATTGCATTTTCCATATCACTTAATTCAAAACCGGTACTTGTTGGATATTTTTGGTAGTTTTCAAAAATACCAGCTTCAAAATCTTCTTGAAGTGTATCTGGCAAGCCTATGAGTAACTCTTTAACTTCATCAAATTCTTCTGCTGTAAAATTTTTTTCGGGAGCGGTGCCTTTTCTGTATCCATCAATTAAATGGTCTGGGCATAAGGGGGTTAAACCGGATAATTTGTAATGCAACAATTGCTGAGTAACTACTAAATGAGCTACATTCCATGCAATATTATTTTTAAATCCTTCAGGGATTTTGTGAATTTGCTCTAGGGTTAAGCCTTCTAATTCTTTTAAAACGAGTTCTCTCGATTTTTTTAAAATATCAAATTGTACATTCATTTTTTTACTATAATTTTGATAGTGTAAATATAATTTATTAAAAATGAAGAAAGTCTATTTTTTACAAACTTGTGATACCTGCAAAAGAATTTTAAAGGAGGTAAATACAGCGGGTTTTGAAATACGAGAAATAAAATCAAACCCAATTTCAGCTAAAGAATTGGAAGAAATGCATCTGCTTTCAGAAAGTTATGAGGCATTATTTAACAAAAGAGCAAGACTTTATAAATCTATGGATTTGAAAAATCAGGATTTAGAAGAACAGAATTTTAAACAATTTTTATTGCAGGAATACACGTTTTTAAAACGTCCTGTTTTTATTGTTGATAAAGAAATATTTATTGGTAATAGTAAAAAAGTTATCGAAAAACTAAAAGAGAAGATTGGTTAAACCTTCTCTTTTCTGTCTTTTAATCTGTATTCATTTCAATGTCTGACTTAGACATCATTTCTGCCAATTCATCTGTTGTTAAATTGGTTTTAATTCCAAATAATATCAATTTATCATTGTCACTATTTGCCTGTAATACAATTTCTTTAACCATTTCATTTTTTTCTAAGATATAAAAAGCGGCTCTGCTGTCATCACTTTTTACGCGAGCCATAGTTTTTAACTTATTTTTTCTTAAATATTTTTTGAAATCTTTAGATACTGACGCATCATCGTTATTAAAAATCATTAGTTTAAAATCTCCTGATTTTTTCAATAGTTTTTGCAGATCGTCATTGTCATCATTATTTAAAAAAGAACCCGCTAAAGATGCTGATAAGTTGATAGAAAAAGCGGATTGATCTTGGTGTTTTTTATAAAACTTTTTAAAAGTAGTTTCTTGTGCAACTGCACTTACCATAAATAAGCTGCATAAAATAATTGTGAGTTTTTTCATAATTCTTGGTTTTCTTTTAAGACGATAAACCAAGTGATTTGTTACATCATGTATTTTTTTATCAAAATATATATGCTTTTTTTAAGCTTTCTGCTTCTTTTTTTGCACTCCAGTTTTCAAGAATTTCGGCTCTTGCTTCTTTACCTAAATGTGGTATTTTTTTTGTGATGGATTGCTCTAGAAGTTTTTCTAATTCAATGCTATTTCCAGCTTCAAATAAATAACCATTTTTATGATGGGTAATTAATGCTGAATGTACGCCAACATTTTTTGTGGCAATCACATTGCATTCGCAACTCATGGCTTCTGCCGTTACCAAAGAAAATCCTTCAGAGAAACTTGGTGCAACTACTATTTTTGCGGCTTGGTAATAAGAAATTATATCTTTTGTTTCATTTACAAAATAAACTTGATTTTCTATTTGGTGTCTTTTTATAATTTCTTGTAATTCTTGTAAAAAGTCTGGTTTATCTATTTGCCCAACGATTGCCAATGCCCAATTATTGTACTTTTTTAAAACTTTTGCAGCCTCTAACAATACAATTTGACCCTTTGCTTTTCTAACTCTACCAGCGTTTAAAATAATATTTTCTTGCTGTATTTTTTTTAGAGAAGCATTTTTTTTAGGAACAAATTTATGTATACGAACTCCATGACCAATAACTGTATTAACAATTCCTAAATTTTCACCCATACTTTTAATAAGTGTAATTACTTTATCTACTTTTTTTAGTAAGAAAAGTGTTAATCCAGACGGTTTCGTTTCTGCGTGTCTAGTTGCAATTAAAGTAAATTTAGCACCAAAAAACCTATATAAAAGCATTTTGAGGATTTCATTATTTCTGTGGCAGTGTACTACAGTTTTTACATTAGAAAACAGAAGGGATTTTAACTTTGAAGTATCAATTCGATTTCCATCAATATTAGAACCATAAACATAGGTTTTGAATTCATCTTCAAAAAAAGGAAGCACATTTTCAATACTTCTAGTAACTCCTGTTTTTCGTTTATGAAAATGTGTGTGAATTAATATTGGTTTCAAATATTATTTGTTTTGATTTTTAAGCGAATTTACGTTCAATAATTTCCATAAAACGAATTTCTAAATCTTCTTGTTCAGACCAATCGTAATCTGGTTTTACCATTTTGTTGATGAAATTTTTTGCATCATTCTCAGATTTAAACGTATTTAATTGAGACACAACTCTATTATAGTTTTCTTGATCTCCATCAAATAATTTTTTAACAAATGCAATTCTATCATTTAAACCAATTTGAACATTCTTTGCTAGTTTATCATTTAAAGATTTTGGTTGCGCATTTTCAAATAAATCCGCCATTAAATCAACAGAAATAGTGTCTTGCAATTCTTCTTCTAAAGACATTGTTTTGCGTTCCTCTACTTTTATAACATCACTTAAAATTGGTGAATCAGATTCATTTTTTTCAATTTTATCTTCAGAAACTTCTTCTATTATTTCTTTTGGAGTAAACATTAAATCTTCTAACTCATCAAAAGGTTGTTCTGTAATTTCTTCAACTTGATGTGTTGTCTCTTTTTCTGCAAGTTTAGTTACAGGTTTAATTTCTGGAGTTAAACTTTCTTCTTTTTTTGGAGTTGATTCTGGTTCATCTATTAAATCATAAACTACTTTTGCTTCATCAGTTTCATTTTCATCTATTTTTTCGTCAATAGGGTTTTCTTTTGCTTCAAAAGCTGCAGACACTTGTTTTAGCAGTTCTTCCTTGGGTATTTCTAAACCAGGAGTTGTATTTACATATTCTTCAACAAATGCCAACATTGATAGTTTTTCATAAACTGCTTTTGATTTTTCTTTTAGAGCAAACACATCGTCCTTATTTTTCATTGTTAAAATGCTATGTGCTAAACTAATTAAATCTGCTTCTAATTTTTTGTGCATAAGTTGTATGTTGATATTAAGTTTTGCTTTGATTTATTTATAAATTTGTAAGCGTTTAAAATTAAACAATTTTATAAAACAATAACGCCTAAAAATTACAAAATGTTTCTTGAAAATACAGTAAATCATACAGAACAATTTGGGTGGATAGAAGTAATCTGTGGTTCTATGTTTTCTGGTAAAACCGAAGAGTTAATCAGGCGTTTAAAACGTGCGAAATTTGCCAAACAAAATGTTGAAATTTTTAAACCTGCTGTTGATACGCGTTATGATGAGGAAGAGGTAGTTTCTCATAATGATAATAGAATTCGTTCAACCCCAGTTCCTGTATCTTCAAACATTAGATTGTTGGCAAATAATGTAGATGTTGTTGGTATTGATGAAGCTCAGTTTTTTGATGATGAAATTGTTGCAGTTTGTAATGATTTAGCAAATAGAGGAATTCGTGTAATTGTAGCTGGTTTAGATATGGATTTTAAAGGAAAACCTTTTGGCCCAATGCCCGCTTTAATGGCAACAGCAGAATACGTTACTAAAGTACATGCAGTTTGCACACATACAGGGAATTTGGCGCATTATAGTTTTAGAAAAGCACAAAATGATGATTTAGTCTTGTTGGGTGAAACTCAAGAATACGAACCATTAAGCAGAGCTGCTTATTATAAGGCCTTGCAAAAACAACAAGAAAGTACAATTTTAGACAAACAGCAAGCTGATATGCTTGAAAAAAATCAGGATAAGAAGGATGCTTAATTAAGTTCATAATAAATGAATAATCATGTTACAGTTTTAGAAATTGATGGAAATGCATTAAAGCATAACCTAAATTATTTTAAGCAAAAACTGAATCCTGAAACTAAAATTTTGGCTGTAGTTAAAGCTTTTGGTTATGGTTCTGATGGCGTTCAAGTGGCACAATTCCTGCAAAATAAAGTAGATTATTTTGCAGTGGCTTACGCTCACGAAGGTATTGCGCTAAGAGAAGCAAATGTAAAAACACCCATTTTGGTTTTACATCCACAAATTCAGAATTTACAAGCTATCGTTGATTATAAATTAGAACCTAATTTATACAATTTCAAAATATTTGATGCCTTTTTAGAGTTAGCAGACCGTTCAATTCTATTAAACTATCCAGTTCATTTAAAATTTAATACAGGCCTAAATAGGTTAGGATTCTGGCATAATGATATTCCCAAGATATTAGCAACTGTAAAAGCAAATAGTCATGTGAAAATTCAATCTCTGTTTTCTCATTTGGCGGCTAGCGAAGATTTAGAGGAACAAGAATTTACAAATAATCAATTAAATAATTTTGCTTACATCGCTAAACAATTTTATAAACATTTAGATAATAAGCCAATTCTTCATACTTTAAATACTTCTGGAGTTGTAAATTATTCCAAATCTCAATTTGATATGGTTAGGATTGGCATTGGTTTATATGGCTTTGGAAACGATGAGAAAGAAACATCATGTTTAAAAAACACTCATAATTTAAAGTCTATTATCTCTCAGATACATTTAATAAAACCAGGAGAAACTGTTGGTTACAATAGAGCTTTTGTTGCTAAAAGTAATACTAAATCAGCGACTATTCCTATAGGTCATGCAGATGGTTTATCAAGAAAACTAGGTAATGAAAAGGGTTTCGTACTAATTAAAAATCAAAAAGCAAAAATAATTGGGAATGTTTGCATGGATATGATTATGGTTGATGTTACTAATATTGATTGTAAAGAAGGTGATGAAGTTATAATTTTTAATAGTCAAAAAATGATTCAAAATAATGCGAAAATTTCTGAAACAATTGTTTATGAAACTTTAACTGCCATTTCACAACGTGTTAAAAAAAAGTTAAAGAAATAAAAAATTCTTACATTAGCATAACTAACTAATTTAAAAATAGAATATAATATGGGTATGCTCAAAGAATTTAAAGAATTTGCCATGAAAGGCAATCTTGTAGACATTGCTGTTGGTTTTGTAATGGGTGCAGCATTTAAGCAAGTAGTTACGTCTTTCACAGGAGGTATAGTTTCTCCTTTAATTGGTTTGGTATTTAAGGCTGATTTTAAGGATTTAAAATGGATTGCAAAAGAAGGTACTTTAAATGATGCTGGTGAAAAAGTTGGAGAAGTAGCTATACTTTATGGAGATTTTATTACAAATGTAATTGATTTTGTTATTGTTGCTTTTGTAATGTTTATGATTGTTAAAGGTGTGAATGCTACTAAAAAGAAAGAAGAGCCAGCACCAGAAGCTCCTAAAGGGCCTAGTCAAGAAGATTTACTAGCGGAAATAAGAGATTTATTAGCCAAACAGAAATAAATTTTATAGAATATTGTAACAAGCCTAAACTTAAGTTTGGGCTTTTTTTATCTTAAATAGTTACATTTATAATATGAATTTTAAATTTTTATTGATTTTTATTTTATTAAGTAATCTCAATTATTTTTCGCAACAAAACACCAATAAGAAAATGAAAAACAAATTTGAACCAAAAGAAGGAGAAGTTTTGTTTTTTATTGGTCAAGATCTGGAAGCTGTAGGTGGTTTAGATAAATACAATAAAGGTTATTTAAACACATTTGAAATTCCTGCGGGAATAACGGCCTATACCAATTTATCTCCTGGAGATTATTCTTTTGGTTACGCCATTAAAGGTTTAGATGGCACAAAAAACAAAGCAAATTGGGGAGCAGGCGATTCTTGTTTACAATTCTATGTAAACAATCCAAAATTCAAAAATTCCATGATGGCTATTGGATTGTCCATGGTAAATCATGAAAAAAAAATTGCTAAAGGAAAACATGATAAACTAATAAGAGAATTTGGAGAATGGATTAGTAGTCTTAAAAGACCAATTTTTTTAAGAATTGGTTATGAGTTTGATGGCTGGGAATGGAATAATTATAAGAAAAAGTATTTTCTAGGTGCTTGGAAACGAATTCATAAAATATTTACAGAAATGAAAGTTAATAATGTGGCTTACGTTTGGCAATCTAAAGGAACAGGTTCTGATCAAAAAATTTTAGAAGATTGGTATCCAGGAGATGAGTATGTAGATTGGTGTGGTTATTCTTATTTTAATAATCCAGATACTGAAATGATTACTTTTGCAAGAAAACACAAAAAACCAGTTTTTATTGCAGAAGCATGCCCAGTTTTAAAAGATAAATATGGGAAATTCCACGCTAATCTTGCAAACGAAACCGAAGCAAAACAGGTTTGGCAAGAATGGTTTGTTCCTTTTTTTAAGGTGATAAATGATAATCTTGATGTTGTAAAAGCATTTAGTTACATAAACGTAGAGTGGAAATCTCAAATAATGTGGCAAAATAATGACTATTTCAAAAACGTAGATTCTAGAATTCAAAAAAGCGAGTTTATTTCAAAAAAATGGTTGCAAGAAGTCAATAAGCCTTTGTATTTAAAAGCAAATGATTTTTAATTAATATTTACCACTTTCTTCCAATCACAAAATTTCAGATATAGTATCTTTGTGCCTTCATTATGAAGTTAAAAATATGCAGAAAAATAGAATCCTAAAATATATTGAAGATGTATTGACAAACATGCCTTCAGATTGGTTAAAACTAACAACCCATAGATTAGATATCTATGATGAAGCAAAAGCTAAAACTAAATTTTTAGAACAATTTACAAACTTATTTGAGCATAATAATGCTGATAAAATTGCTTTAGAAAATTTACCAACAGCTTATGATTACATTCGCCTAGGGCATCCTTTATCTTGTGTTTTAGAATGGACAATTGGGCGTCTAACAGATCGAAATACAAATAATATTATTAGTTTTTCTTCAAAGACGATTCCTGTTTTAGCCATTTTAAGAAAAAACTTATTATCAAATAAAAAAACTCGAATTCTTTACATTGAAGAAATAACCACTTTTTTCAATCCAGAAATTGTAAAAAATATTTATGGCTATCAATTTGATTTCAAAAAACTTAAATCTGCTGAGGATTTTGAAAAATTTGAAGGAAGTACTATTTTAATTTCTCAAACAGAAGCGCTTTATGATTTCAATATAAACGCAAATATTGATTTTTCCGTCAATTTTAGTGAACAATTAGGAAGTGTTTTGTTGATAAATGGCGTTAAAAATAAAAATTATATTTCAGACATTCAACATGTAAGGAGAAGAGAAACCATTGCAATGACGCCCATAAACACATTAGCTATTTTGCAATCTTTGGTGTCGGAGTCTATTTTTGAACAAAAAAACATTGATACTGTATCAAGTAAAAAAATAGTTTTAAAAACGATTAAAGAAATTACAGAAACTAACCTAAAGCCTTTAGTAGCTTCCAGTGGTTTATCTATGCAATATGCTATAATGATGGGTTCAGTTGATGATGCATTAGAAAATCATCCCAACAAAAAAATTAAATTTATTGTTCCTCCAAATTGCTATGGAGGCACAAATGATCAAGCAAGAAGAGTTGCTGCTTGTTTAAAAAATGTTGAAATTGTTGATTTACCTGTGGATGGCGATAATGATATGGTAAAAAGTATTGATACTGTTTTAACTAAAATTGCAACCGAAGACGCAATTCCTTATATCATTGCAGAGATACCAACAAATCCAAGAGTTGAAGTACCAAATCTTACTGATTTAAAAAGTGTTTTAACTAAAAAGCGATATACAAAATTAGGCGAGTTAGCTGTTGATCCTGTTTTTATTTTAGACCAAACATTTTGTCCGAATGTACATTTTTTAGGAGAAGGTAAAATATTATCTTCAGTAAGAACAATTTCTTATGCAAGTGGTTCCAAATTCCCAAGTGGAGGAAAATGTACAGCTGGTTATTGTGTTGGTAACGATATGACAGAGAATTTAATGCAAAAAATAGCACTTCATCTAAAACTTTGTGATAATGAAGCTACAAATTATCAATATGAAATATTGGCAAAGCAAATGCCTTCTATGAATCAAAGAATTATAAATGCTTATCAAAATACTCGTGATTTTGTTAATTTTATTCAAGAAGCTTTACCAGAATCAAAAATAAATTTTGTTTCAAAAGACCTAGCTCAACAAAGTTTTATGCCTTCTGTATTTTCTTTGGATTTACCCACAAAAGGAAATTCTGAGGCCGAAAAAGAAACTTACAAACGAGCTTTAAATTTGAAATTAATCAATTTGATGATTACTAAAATTCCCAATGAGAGTAAATTTTGTGTAAGTTATGGTCAGCTCAAGGGATGTTATTGGACCATTCCTGCAACCTCAACTCAAGGAACTACAAAAGAAGGCGATAAAGATTATATAGTGCGTGCTTCTTTATCTGGGAATTTAGATCTTGAACTCCACAAAAAAGTGTTTTTAGAATTTGTGAATAGCATTTAAGTATTTCAAAAAAAAACACTTTATCAAATCTTGATAAAGTGTTTTGCTCCCCCTCTTGGACTCGAACCAAGGACCCTCTGATTAACAGTCAGATGCTCTAACCAACTGAGCTAAGGAGGAGTTTGCTACCTAATTTTAGGTTTAGCGAGTGCAAATATATATTTTTTTACATTACGGACAAATACTTTTTTAAATTTTTTCGTTTTTTTTTAGATGATAAAATCTATTAAAAATCAACATAAATTGTTTCTTATTTATTGTATTTTTGCTAGTTCTAAATGCTTATTAAAAAAGCTGAAAAGAAACTATGGACAATTTTTCGTTTTTAAACGCAGTACACTCGGGTTTTATAGCTGATTTGTACGATAAATATTTAACTAATCCAGATGCTGTAGAGCCAAGTTGGAGATCTTTTTTTCAAGGTTATGATTTAGCTAATGAGAATTATTCTTTGTCAGATGATGAAGAAATCATCGAAATTCCTCAAGAAGTTCGAAAAGAGTTTTTAGTGGTAGACTTAATTAATGGCTATAGGTCTAGAGGCCATTTATTTACAAAAACAAATCCTGTAAGAGATCGAAGACAATATAAACCTTCTCTGGATATCCAAAATTTTGGTTTATCCGAAAACGATTTAGACAAAGAATTTTCTGCAGGTGAAATTTTAGGTATTGGAAAAGCATCATTATCTAACATTATTACTCACTTAAAACGTATTTATTGCGATTCTATTGGCGTGGAATATACATACATGCGTAATCCAGAAAAACTAAAATGGTGGCAAGACACGATTAATGAGAATGGAAATCATCCAGATTATTCTGTAGAATCAAAACAATATATTTTAGGAAAATTAAATCAGGCTGTAACATTTGAAAGCTTTTTGCAAACCAAATATGTAGGGCAGAAAAGATTTTCTTTAGAAGGAGGAGAAACTCTTATTCCAGGGATTTCAGTAATGTTGAGAGACGCCGCTGAGAAATTTGGAGTTAAAGAATGTGTTTTAGGAATGGCGCATAGAGGTCGTTTAAATACTTTAGTAAATATCTTTAAAAAGCCGGTAAGAGAACTTTTTAGTGAGTTTGAAGGTAAAGATTTCGAAGATCAAGATATTGATGGAGACGTAAAATATCATTTAGGCTTAACCTTAAGTAAAACTTACAGGGATGGTAACGAAATCAAAATGAACTTGGTTCCAAATCCATCACATTTAGAGACAGTAGCTGCTGTTGCAGAAGGCATTACAAGGGCTAAAATTGATAGAAAATATAATGGAGATTCTAGTAAAATTCTTCCAATAGTAATTCATGGCGATGCAGCAATAGCAGGTCAAGGAATTGCTTACGAAGTTGTTCAAATGGCTAAATTGAACGGTTATAAAACTGGAGGAACTGTTCATATTGTTGTTAATAATCAAATTGGTTTTACTACCAATTATTTAGATGCACGTTCAAGTACATATTGTACAGATGTAGCTAAAGTAACTTTATCGCCAGTTTTACACGTAAACGCGGATGATACCGAAGCAGTTTGCCACGCAATGGAAATGGCCTTGCAATTCAGAATGCGATTTAAATCAGATGTTTTTATCGATTTATTGGGTTACAGAAAATACGGTCATAATGAAGGAGATGAACCTCGTTTTACACAACCAAAATTATATAAAGCAATTGCAAAAC
>ENA-OSET01000291-OSET01000291.1-sediment-metagenome-genome-assembly--contig:-NODE-291-length-56965-cov-27.460378_pt1 | contig 56965 bp, 55 predicted proteins | sample MGYA00237882_ERZ534229 | MGnify/ENA primary metagenome ERZ534229 (study PRJEB26408, sample SAMN06266212) | sediment metagenome | isolation source: Hudson Canyon methane seep mesocosm | place...
TTTTATCTGTACCTAATTCAATCTTACTGCTCAAAGCAGGGAGACTTAACGATAATTTCGTGAAACAAAAGGTAATTGATCGTTTTAAGCGTCAGGGTATCCCAGAGAAAAGGTTAAAGCTATATGGACCCATTTCTAACGATAGAGACCATTTGTTATTTTACGATCGCATAGATATTGCGTTGGACACATTTCCGTACAATGGAACGACTACAACTTTTGAGGCGCTTTGGATGGGGGTTCCCGTGATTTCGATGGAAATGGATCGACATGCTAGTCGGGTCGGAAAGAGTATTCTTACGCGCCTTGAGTTGAATAATTTTGTGGCTAGTTCAGTTGATTTTTATGTAGAAATTGCGGTTTCGTTATCGCTAGATATAGCGCAAATATCATCTCTAAAGAAAGAACTTAGACTAAAGATGGAGGCTTCTAGCTTATGTGATGGAGAAAAATTTGCTAATAATTTTGAAAAAGCGCTTGAGCAAGGTTGGACGCTTTTAAGAGGTAGGAGTAGTAAATGAGTCATATCTGGATAGCTTCTTACCCTCGCAGTGGAAACACCTATTTGCGCACGATTCTTTGGCATTGTTTCGGGTTGCGATCTGCAAGCGTGTACCCCAAGGATTTAGGCGAGGATAATAGTTTAGGCAGATTAGTAGGGCATGTTGAGTTGAACGAAGGGGGAACTTTTGGTTTGAATGAGCCTCGACTAATCAAGACGCACAATCCACCGCAAGATTTAAACAAAACTATATATATCGTTAGAGATGGCAGGGCAGCCATTGTTAGTCTTTGGCATTTTTATAAATGTAAGCACTTGATCAAAGATTTAATAGACGGACAGCATCGTTTTTCTACTTGGACTAGACACATAGAGGTATGGGATCCCTGGCTTAGGCCAAATACTTTGCTTTTGCGGTATGAGGACATGGTTTCAGATTTGCAAAACGTACTTGACTCCATATCGGTTTTTTTGAATGCGCCAGTTCAGTCATCTAGCGTGCCGAGTCGAGAAGAGAAGAGATGTCTGCGCTAGACGGGAAACTAGTTCGAAAAAAGTCCTCGTGGCAAAGCGACCTGGAAGGTGCCGACCTGCGAAGATTTATGGTTGTTAATCAGGGTATGATGGCTCGCTTGGGCTATCTGTAGAGATCTGTTCGGATGAGCCTACGGTAAAAAGTAAACATCACGCCAGGAAACGTTTGAAGGTCTTACGGTCTGTTGCCCTTAAGACCTTCGCAGATGGATCAAGAGTAAAGGCTAAAACTCGTTTGCTGCCAACGCCATAATACTGTCTTTCCCGGCAGTGATGTCGTCAAGTAGCGCTTTTTGTTCTGGCATATGCAAACGGAAAAAATGCTCCGCTGCTTTCGTTTTCCCTGTCAAAAAGTCACCCGAGTAACGCGCTTGTATAGCGCTTTCACTCGCTAACTTGGCCATGTTTGCCCACATTACTGCAAGCGTCGCATTAGCGAACATGCGTAGTAACGGGCTTGCAATAGCGCCAGCCTGTTCTGGATCGCTTAGCGCATGCTTCATTAGCCAGCCTAGTGCTTCTTGCAATTGCGCCAGCATTGCTTGGCAATTGCTTTTGTGCAGGTCGTTAGATACTCCGCTGACAAGTTTACTCATCTCATCAAAATACGTCCGCGCGAGTTGTCCGCCTTTCATTGTAAGCTTTCGACCCACTAGATCCATCGCCTGAATGCCATTTGTGCCTTCGTAGATTCGTGCAATACGCCCGTCTCGCAACAGCTGCTCGAGCGGCCAGTCTTGCGTAAAACCCGCACCGCCCATGGATTGTAAGCCAGCATCCGAACTAAAATACCCTTCATCAGTCAAATAAGATTTAACCACCGGTGTCATCAGTTGGAACAAATCATCCGCACGTTCTTTCTCTTCAGGGGTGCTTGCTTGGTGGCTGAGATCTTGCTGAAGACCTGTCCAGTAAGCCATGGCTCTCGAACCTTCAGTGAACACCTTCTGTTTTAGTAGCATTCTGCGTACGTCTGGATGCACAATGATAGGGTCTGCCTTCGCATTCGGCTCTTTTGCGCCGCTAAGTGATCTGCTTTGTAATCTATCTTTAGCGAAGTTAAGCGATACCTGATAACCCGTTTCAGCCAATCCTAAGCCCTGAATTCCCACCATGATCCGTGCCGCATTCATCATCGTAAACATGCATTTGAGACCTTGATTCGGCTCACCAACCAACCAACCTTTCGCGCCTTCAAAGTTCATAACACAGGTTGCCGACGCCTTGATGCCCATTTTGTGCTCTAAGCCACCGCAAAACGCTGGATTCCGGTCTCCGTCCTCCATAAACTTTGGCACAACAAACAAAGAAATGCCTTTGCTGCCTGCTGGTGAGTCTGGTAGCTTCGCGAGAACAAGGTGCACGATATTATCGCTTAAATCATGCTCCCCACCGGTGATCCATATTTTTGTGCCCGTTATTGCGTAGCTGCCGTCACTTTGCGGCTCTGCTTTTGTTGTGATGAGGCCTAAATCGGTGCCGCATTGCGGTTCAGTTAGACACATCGTACCTGTCCACACGCCTTCGTTTAACTTTGGTAGATAGTAGGCTTTTTGCTCCGCATTACCATGTTGGCTGAGGAGGTCTATTGCGCCATGCGATAGGCCTGGATACATCCCAAATGACAAGTTCGTAGAGCAACATAGCTCATCGACCACGATCTTCAGCAGGTGGGGTAGACCTTGCCCACCAAACTCTGGTGGTGAAGATAAACCGCTCCAGCCGCCTTCTTGGTATGTTTTATACGCTTCGATGAAACCTGACGGAGTCGTTACGGTCTTTTGTTCAGGATCGAAGGTACAACCTTCTTGATCACCGCTCGCATTTATCGGCTGCAAAACTTGCTCCGCTAACTTAGCAGCTTCGTCAATTACAGCGCGAAACATGTCTTCGCTGGCGTCAGCATAGACAGGTAGTTCTGCTAGCTGCTGAGCATTCAGTAAATCGTAAAGGATAAACGATATGTCTTCGACCGGTGCTTTGTAATGGCTCACGTGATACCTCTTTTCTTTTAAGGTTAGTTAGTAGTTAATTTGCCTAGTTCAGTTACGTGATATTAACGGTTTTAGATCTCAAATTGTTCACCAATCTATGCGCGCTTGCGCATAATCCTCAAAGCGAATGTTTGATTCAGGGTTGGTTTGCCCTAATGAAATGTCTAGACGCTCTGCTACGAAATCAGGGCTAAAAAGTTTTGATTCTGGAACGTTCGCTTGAAACGGCTTTGAGAGTCGCGTATCGGTCGTTCCCGGATGAAAAACAATTACGGACACGTCTCGAAAACGCCGTTTCACTTCGATGGCGAAGCATTTTAACATCATATTTAACGCAGACTTAGACCCGCGGTAGGCATACCAGCCTCCTAGTTCATTATCTGAAATACTACCAACTCGCGCCGACAGTACGGCCACTGCTGTTCGTTCTGTGCGAGAAAATAATTGTGTCAGCTGTTGTAGCCAAATCATGGGTATATGGCAATTAACCTGAAAGACGTACTCACTAGTTTCTAATTTTAGATCAGCCAATCGCTTTTCTGGAAAGATCCCGTTTGTTTCGTCATGAAGCACGCCTGTTGCGATCACGATAAATTTTGGATGAAGATTTAGTTCTTTGTGAAGGCGTGCAAGGTGTTTAGACACATCCTTAACTGAGGCCTCTGAAAAATCTGAGCTTATCCATTGAATTTTATCTGACCCACCGTGGCCAGGCCGGCTTCGGCCAATCGCAAATATCGTGTTAATTGTTGAGTCTTTGTCGAACTGACGCAACATCGCTGACCCTATGCCGCCTGTTGCGCCGATAACGATTGCACTTAAGCCTTTCATTTTAGATGACGACCGCCATCCAAATGAACCGTTCTCCCGGTGATATAACGGCTTTCGAGAAGATAATTCACCGTGTCAATAAACTCTTTTTCTCCACCCTCTTTCGGAATAAGTGCTTTCTGCACCGTACGCTCCCGATAACTTTCGGAATCTGACGGATTAAATAGCATTAGGGCGGGTGCTATTGAGTTCACTTTAATGATCGGTGCGTACTTTTTAGCGAACGATAAACTTAAGTTTTCCAATGCTGCCTTACTTGCGGCGTAAGCGATATGTTTTCCGCTGCCCGTTGCGGCGACGAAGTCAGTGACATGAATAATGTCTCTGGTGCCTAACTCGTCTGGCACTGCGGAAAATGTAAGAAGATCATGCAGCGCAAAGTTAAGTTGGTATGGCACGGCAGCGTGAATGCATATCATTTTTTGGAATAGATGGGGCAAATCATTGTTGCCTGCCTCCTTATCCCAATCTGACGCATTGTGTACGACTGCCCGTAATGCTTTGAAATCAGTTTTTATTCTTTCTATTAAGAGTTGCACTTGCTCCGGCTGATAAAAATCGCATTGATAGAGGGTAGCACCCGCATCAAACAAAGCTTCTATGCCTTTGGTGGGTGTCCGATAGGTGCCGATGATTGGTTGCCCTTTCTCGAGACAATGTGTTGCCAGTGCGAGGCCAAGGCGTTTACCAACACCTGTAATTAGTATTGGGGACGTCATTAACCCCGCCCTGTTTTCAGAAATTCAGCGCGCGTGTGAAGGCTTGTTTTAAAATTTCCGCCAAGGGCGGTCGTCGATGTGCTTGAATTTACGTCCATGATTCCACGTGACTTTACGCAATAATGCGTCGCATTGATCGAAACGGCAACATTGTCAGTTTCTAGTAATGTCTGAAGTGCCACCAATATCTGTTGCGTAAGACGTTCTTGCACTTGTGGCCGTTGTGCAAAGAACCGAACGATACGGTTTATTTTCGATAACCCGATTATTTTGTCAGAGGGAATATAGGCGACCGTCGCATAGCCATCGATCGTCACAAAATGATGTTCACATGTGCTAGTTAGGCTGATGTCATTAACCTTGACCATCTCATCAACCGCCATTTTATTCTCAATGACAGAGATTTTTGGGAAGTTTGAATAATCTAAGCCGGAAAAAATCTCGTTAACGTACATTTTCGCGATGCGATGCGGCGTTTCACACAAGCTATCGTCTTCCAGATCGAGGCCGAGTGTTTCGACTACGCCGGTCATTAGCTCCTTGATACGCTCGTATTTTTGAACCGAACTTAACGCTGTTTCTTTTAAAGGCGTCTCTAATCCACGTTCGGACAAGACGGCCCGCACAAGTTTAGCTTCAGCACTTAACATGTTAGCTTGCCTCCCTTTCTATCACCGCTTCTTCTTGAGCGACGGTATGTTCGAGGGTTAATGATACAGAGTCAGTAAAGCGTAGCGCATGCGGCTTATCAATCGTTACGCGCGCAAAACTCACCCAAGGGTGCTCCGTACAAATCGCCAACACATCCATAACCAATTTTTCCAGTAGCAAGAAACGACCTGCTTCGACGTGTTGAATAATCTGTTTAGTCGTCACTTTATAGTTTAAGGCATTGTCTACCGCATCGGCCAGACATAAGCGATTCGCCGGGTAATGTATCTCGGCATTAATTATAATGTCCTGCTGTTTCTGCTGCTCTTCTTGATTGAAGCCGATGTAAGTTCTTAGCCTCAAATTCGTTATCGTAATAATCGCGTTTTTAGTCGGCACAGAGTGTTCTTTCATGGTTTATTTCCTTTAGACTCTTAAATGGTCATTGTCGCTTGTCATGTTCGTGTCGCTTAACTTTCAAATTCGTTAGAAATCCGCTGAATGGCTTGTAATGAAATCTGTCTGACCCGTTCGGCAGATAATTGCATCAGATCACTCACTTCTTTCAGAGTGTAGTCTTTATTTATTCCGATTCCATAGCGCAATCTCACGATCATTGCTGAACGCGCGTCGAGTTTTTCGACGGCCGTCTGTATTTTGCTCTCGTAATAGGTGGATAAGCCTTTCGCTTGCTGCTGCTGTTCATCCAGTTCCGAGTGGTCTTCAACAGCCGGTATAGGTGACAAAAAAACGGCATCGTTTGCTGTGTGTTCAACATTGTCCTGAATGTGTACCCCTCTATATTCCAACGTTTCCGGTAATACATTTTTTAGATCATAACTGCGCAGTGGTCGCCCCAAAGTCTGCTCGAGTTTTATCCGAGCCTGATCTGCTTGTATTTTCTCTCGATTCAACTTGAAGGGACGTCTCACCGTACCATCATTTTTTTCCACCGCAAGGTGAATATTTTGGCTGATGATCCGGTGCGCAAAGGTACTAAACCGAAACCCTTTTGTGTACTCAAAATGCTCAACAGCTTTCATTAAGCCAACGACGCCCTCTTGGACCAAGTCTTCGTAAGGAAGATTGATGTGTCGGTATCTGTTTGCGACGCTAAACACAAGCCTGATATTTGAGTTCGTCAACCGATTTCGATGGTGTTTAAATTGAGCGCGTGCTCTCCGTAACTTTCTAGAAACATTTTGCGTTTCGTCGAAACAATATTTGTTCTCGGAAAGCAAATGATCTACGTGGCGGTTTACCAGGTAGGTAGGCGGATTCCAGTCAACTAATTCTCTCAGCAGCTGTCTCATCAAGCGATCTGGGGATTTACCACCGTTTATATAATGCACAACTTCAAGCTCGTCGAGCACACTTAACACTCGGACGACAGCCGCCGAATGAACTCCATTTTCAGTCTCAGGTTCAGGACTGCCGCTCATATCGTGGTCAATAGTCGTAATCAAGTGTTTCAGCTCTCCTAACAGAACGTGATGCTGCGCTATATACTTAAGTTGAAGGAGGCTTGATTGCGCCATTGCCTTATACGTGTTTATCTCTTCCGCATCGGAGAGTCTAGGTAACTGCTGCGAGTAGCTCGATAAGCTGAACGAACTAGCGTCTGTTGATGAGGCATCGCGCCAAGACATACGAATAACCTTTATTGCGAAAACTTACCATTCTTACAGCTAAACTACCGAATTAGATCATGTTTTAAAGGGATTTCTTCTTAGTATGAAAGGTTCTTATTAAGGTTTCTTGGCGGTTAATGTGGCTCGAGCGGGGGCCGGATAGCCCTCGATGGTGAGGGACTGGTTTTTTGGATCGAGGAAATCCTTTAAAGACTGGAATTGCATCCAGTCGGTTGTGCGTTGCTCGTCTAGGCCCGTTTGGTTAACGTCGATACAGTGTATTTCTCGAAAGCCTGCGCGTCGTAGCCAGAGCTCTAAGGTAGCAACACTGGGAATGTACCAGACGTTCCGCATCATTGCATAGCGATCCTCTGGCATAAGTGAGTAGCCCGTTGGCCCATCTGCAACTAAAGTCTCCAACACGAGCTCACCACCGGATTTAAGCGTCCCCTTAAGCTCAAGTAAATGATCAATCGGCGATCGGCGATGGTATAGCACTCCCATAGAAAATGCGGTGTCGAACGCTTGAAGATTTGTCGTCACCTCCTCTATTTTTACCGGCAATACATGGATCGGTGCGTTGGGGCCACAATACGTTTTTACCGCTAAAAATTGCATCAGAAATAAATAGCTAGGGTCAATACCGATGACGCGCCGGGCGCCCTCACCAAGCATACGCCAGCAGTGATAACCAGAACCGCAGCCAACATCTAATACCAAACGATTATCGAGTGGGCTGATGTGTTTATTGATACGCGCCCATTTGTAATCCGAGCGCCATTCCGTATCAATGTGTATATCGAACAACTCAAAGGGGCCTTTACGCCAGGGCATTAGGCCTTTTAAACCAGATCTTACCAATGCTTTTTCTTCGTCACTTAAAGCCATAGCACTTGCGCTTATTCTGCCTGTAGTGAGTGTGACGTGTTCTGTTTGTATGTCCGGGAGGCTATTAAGTGCACGCAGCCAACGCGCTTGGTCGCCGTGCGGTTTATCTTGTAGTTTTTCCGTAAGGGTTGCTTTGAGAGGTTCGAGCCAAGGGGCTAGCTGGCTGTTTGCCATGTAGTCAAAAAGGTCAGCAAAAGGTGGGTCTAATTCCATGTTCTAAACACTTTTCATTGCAATGATGGAAGCAAAATTGAAGCATTGATACCAGGTGAAGGATGCATCAAATCCGGCTGCAGTAAGGCGTTCATGGTGAGTTTTTGTCGTTTCAGGAATCAATACGTTCTCAATTGCATTGCGCTTCTGGCTTACTTCCAGATCACTGTAGCCGTTTGCTTTTTTAAACAGCCAATGCAGCTCTTGCTGTTCATTTTGCGTAGCAGGTTCGTCAAAACTTAGCTTTTCTGAAAGTATTAGGACCCCGCCTGGTTGAAGTGCTTTGTATAACTTTCTAAGCAAGGGTAGGCGGTCTTCTATGTTTAAAAATTGCAAAGTGAAGTTGAGTGTAATAACTGAACAAGGTTGGTAGTCGATTGTCCGAACGTCATCTAATAACAGATCAACGGGGGTTGTTTCATTATCTAGTTCAATGTAATGACCGCACCGTTCAAGCATAGAACGTGAATTATCGACAGCAATAATGCTTGCTTCTGTATTACGTAGCCCATGTCGCATAGCGAGCGTAGATGCGCCGAGCGAACAACCGAGATCATAGCAACAGCTTCCGGCTTGCGCATAGCGTTCAGTAATCAAACTGATCATTGGAATAATGGTCGTATAGCCGGGGACGGAGCGTTTAATCATATCTGGGAATACACGTGCAACCGCTTCGTCGAACTGAAAATCGTTAATTTGGTCAAGCGGTGTTGAAAAGAGCTTATCGGGTGCCTGAGATTTATGGCTCATGGGTGGTACCTTTTTTATCGACAGGCACGGTAGGTGTCACCAACGTCTGTGCGCATTTTACGCCTCGGTTTTTATAATCGACCAATAAGCCTTCCATGCCAGCGTTCTTGTCTGAGCGCAGAAACACGTAGCCTTCTTGGCAAAAGGCACTCTGATGCGAGGGTTTTGGTGATAAGCGATATACCTCGGTGTCCTGATCTTCGGTTTTTTCAGGAATCATGACAACTTTATACTCACTAAGTATGTATTGCGCTTTTGCTTCGGTGTGTTTGATCTTTCCTTGCCAGTCAAGTATTCCAACGGTGGCAACAAGAGTGAGCGCACACGCGACGATAAGGGTAGATTTTTTAACCGTATTTGCTCGCTGATCACTCATTAGAACAGACCTATTAATGTAAGTTTGAGATCGTTTTATCGACTTAACATTTGACACAACTGTCACACATTAAACCTTGAATAAAATATGGAATGAATTGTAGAGCCTAGGGAACGAGTTTCAAGGGCGGCTCGTCAAGTGTTGCGAACTGTTCACGCAACTCTAGTATATGTTGGGACCAGTAGCGCTCGGTATTAAACCAAGGAAAGTGCATCGGAAACGCAGGGTCTTCCCAGCGACGAGCGAGCCACGCGGCATAGTTCATCATGCGCATCGTGCGCAGAGTCTCTATTAACCGTAATTGTGTTGGATCGAACTCAAAGAACTCTTCGTAACCCTCGATAAACTCAATGAGCTGACTTGTTTGTTGTTGTCTGTCACCGGAGAGCATTAGCCAAATATCTTGAATAGCAGGGCCGTTGATACAATCGTCAAAATCAACAAAATGCGCCAGATTATCCCGCCATAAAATGTTACCGATATGGCAGTCACCATGTAAGCGGATTTCATCATAGTCTACGGTTTCCCAGATTCGCCGCATTTTTTCAATTAAGTCTGCGCTGAGTGAAGAGTATGCTTCTAAAAGTGAGGCTGAAAGAAAATTGTTATTTAGCAAAAAGTTTCGACTGTTTTCCGCCCAGGTGTCTAGCGACAATGAACGCCGTTTGACAAAGGGTGTGGCTGAACCTACTTGGTGCAAACGGCCAATGTTTCTGCCAATACGAAACAAGGTGTCATGGTTGTCAATTTCGGGGGCATAGCCGCCTTGTCGTCGAAATAAGGCAAAATCAAACCCATCAAAATGGTGTAGCGTTTTCCCCGCGTATTCCACCGGAGGGATCACTGAGATGTCTTGCTTTGCCAGCGCCAAGGTAAAATCATGCTCTTCTTGAATCGCGCCTGCTGACCATCGCCCGGGTCGATAAAATTTGGCAATAATTGGCGTCCCTTGCTCTATGCCTACTTGGTAGACGCGATTTTCATAACTGTTTAATGGGAAAATGCGTTGGTCACTCCATAATCCCATCGACTCTACGGCATCCATTACCATGTCTGGTGTTAGTTTTTCGTATGGATGCTGCACAAATCGCGTTCCTTTTTTTTAGTAGACAAGCTTTTGTCGATTTTGTTAACGAAAAAAATCGAGTTGCATGACATCGGCTTTATATTCGTTTAGCCGGACGCCGAGCCCGAGCAGTCTAACGGGCTTGCCTTGCCGTTGCCAAGCTTTTAAAAGCATGCGTTCAAAGGACGTTATGTTTTGCCAGGTATGTTCAGATGCCGATAAGCTCTCCTCAAGCGTGGTTTGGGTAAAGTCGGTGAATTTTACTTTTACGAATCGCTTTTGAATATGCGTATCTGCATCGAGTTTTTTACTCCGTTCGATTAGTTGCGCATAAAGTTCTTGGCCCTTTTCTAGTAGTTCACTCTGGGTGTTGAGATCCTGCTCGAACGTGTTTTCGATTGATAATGATTTTCTATGTCGTTCGCTTTGAACTGGACGATCATCACGGCCAAATGATAGTTCGTACAAGCGTTGACCGTATTTGCCAAATTTCTCAATCAGCAAGTTAAAGTCTATGGTTTGCAGATCAGCACAAAGCTCAATGCCAAGACGCTTCAGTCTCTGGGCAGTCACTTTCCCGACGCCATTAATTTTTCTAACTGGCAAGTCGCGCACAAAGTTCGAGACTTGTTCTGGTCGCAGAACGAACAAACCCTCAGGTTTTTGCCAATCACTAGCTACTTTGGCAAGAAATTTATTGGGTGCAATACCCGCAGAAACTGTAATACCGAGATCTTGTTTTATGCGGGCTTGGATGTCTTTTGCAATCAGTGTGGCGCTGCCCCGAAATAATTTACTATCAGAGACATCAAGATAGGCTTCATCAAGTGATAAGGGTTCAATTAAGTCTGTATAGTGGCTGAATATTTCATGCATTCTTTGTGAGCATTCGCGGTAGGCCGCGAAGCGTGGCCGAACAAAAATTAAGTGTGGGCAACGTTTTTGTGCTTGCTTTGCGCTCATCGCTGAATGCACGCCAAAGGCCCGTGCCGCATAGTTGCAGGTGGCAACGACGCCTCTGCCTCCCGGTCGACCACCGACAGCAAGCGGATGATCCCGTAGTTCTGGATTATCGCGCATTTCGATCGCGGCATAAAATGCATCGGCGTCGATATGAATTATTTTGCGAGTGATCGGCATAATTATTCAGTTCATAAAGTCAACGAACATGTAGGTTAAAGAAATAATACGCCAAAATCTGCAATGAGTGCGTAGGAGATGCCCAGTTTTTCGATTACCCTAGGGCTTGCGGTTTAATTGAATACGAATGCACACAAACGTGGTAGGTGTAAAACAAGTGGAACGCTATCAGGTAGATACCTTGGTTATCGGCGCAGGCGTGATTGGTATCGCAACGGCCCGTGCATTAGCGTTGGCCGGACACAAGGTCTGGTTGTTGGAAAGAGAGTCCTCCGTCGCGAGTGTTACATCGGCCCGCAACAGTGAAGTTATTCATGCCGGTATTTATTATCCAAAAAATTCGCTAAAAGCGAAACTATGTGTGCGCGGTAAACATCTACTTTATGAATTTTTAAAACGTCGAGGTATTCCTCATCGCCGTTGTGGCAAATTAATTGTTGCCTCGTCATCAGATATGGCAAAATTGGAGGGCATTTGTCATAACGCGAAGGAAAATGGCGTCACAGATTTAAGTTATCTTAATCGCGATGCATTGCTGGCACTTGAGCCTCAGCTGAATGCGACGGGCGCCTTGTTGTCGCCAAGCACAGGCATCTTGGATAGCCATGCCTTTATTCAATGTTTATTAGCCGATGCCGAGCACGCTGGTGTTGAGATGGTGTTAGCGTCTGAGCTGCAAGCCAAGCAATTGCGGCCTTCTAATTTTGAATTTGAACTAACGGGTCATAATGCACTTTTGCAGGCCAATAAAGTGGTGAATGCGGCAGGATTAGATGCGATTACCTTGTTAAGCGAGGGGGCCGGCTTTCCGCAGCAGCACCTCCCTAAACCTTATTTTGCAAAAGGCTCCTATTTTTCCTATTCGGGGACGATACCTTTTAAGCATCTGATTTATCCGATTCCTGAGGAGGGTGGGCTCGGTGTGCACCTTACCCTAGATATAGCGGGTGCAGGTAAGTTTGGACCGGATGTCGAGTGGTTAGATCATGTACCCTCACGTTTCACAAATTTCGATTATTCAGTTTCAAGTGCTAAACACTTTGCATTCGTCGAAGCTGTGCGTAAATTTTGGCCGAGTATTGATGACTCAAAATTAAATGCTGATTATGCAGGTTTGCGACCGAAGTTAAGCGGGCCGGGCCAGGCTTTCGCTGATTTTATGATCCAAGATGAGAGTGAACATGGTCTTACTGGTATGATTAATCTATTTGGTATTGAATCCCCGGGGTTAACGGCATCACTCTCGATAGCTGAAACCGTTGCAAAACGCTTGTCGATGTTTCAAGGTTAATTATTTGTTTTTGGGTTTTGCCGTGCGGGCGAGACTCCAGACCGCCACATACTCTACGCCCTTCTTTTTTAACAGATTCGCAGCCGCTTCAATGGTCGCGCCGGTCGTTACCACATCGTCGAATAGTGCCACCCGTCTCGGCAGGTCTCTGACTTTTGGATTAATTTGAAAGCATTCACTTAAATTATGAATGCGTTGTTTTTTGCTTAATGTGGCTTGCTGTTTATTTGGGTTAGGCTTTAACAGAATATCGGTTCGCAAATTGATATCTAACTGCTCAGAAAGCTCCATAGCTAGCAGGGTCGCCTGATTGAAGCCACGCTCTTTTAAGCGTTTTTTGTGCAGAGGGATGGGAATAATTGCCTCGACGTCTCGTGTCTGAGCAGAAAATTCGTCAATGATTAACGAGCATAAAGGTTTGCACAAATAACGATGGCCATCATATTTGAACTGCTGAATTAAACGGTCCACGGGAAAGTCGTAAATAAAAACACTCAAGCTATCATCAAAACTGGGGGGGTGGCTCATGCATTCTGGACAAATCGATACAGTCTGGCTCATGGGTACTGCGCAGCGCTGACAGCACTTATTATTATAGGGTAGATCCGCTAAACAGGATCGGCAAAGGTAATTGTTTGCCCGGCTTGTGATAAGGCGTGCGTTGCACAACCCGCATTCTGTATTCCATTCGCGTGGGCGGATTAACGCCTTTGCCCTAAAGTTGTTAACCAAAGCCTGCAATTTGGTTGACAACTTATTTCTCCGACCTATCATGGCACTAGTTCCTTGTGCTACTTGTGTTTGGCGTTAGCTTCTACAGCGCGCTTCGCATCCTTGGAAGCTACCTATTATTATAACGAGCAATTTGGATTGAGAGGAAGCGGGCAATGCCACTAACATTTGACGCGAAGTTAGGCGAGGTTCGGCACGACTGGACGAAACAACAAGTTACGGAGCTGATGGCGCTGCCATTTAATGATTTGTTGTTCAAATCGCAAATGGTACATCGGGCTAACTTTGATCCAAATGAGGTGCAGGTTAGTACACTGCTCTCTATCAAAACAGGTGCTTGTCCGGAAGATTGCAAGTACTGCCCACAAAGCGGGCATTATAATACCGGGTTAGCAAAGGAAAAACTGATGCAGGTCGAAGCTGTTTTAAAGAAAGCGGCTGAAGCGAAGGCAAAAGGTAGTAGTCGATTTTGTATGGGTGCCGCCTGGAAACATCCAAGCGACAAAGACCTCCCTTACGTATTAGAAATGGTAAAGGGCGTTAAAGAATTAGGCCTTGAGACGTGTATGACTCTGGGTATGTTGCGTGATGACCAGGCGGATGCCTTAGCAGATGCTGGCTTGGATTATTACAATCATAATCTTGACACGTCGCCGGATTTCTATGACAAAATTATCACCACACGCTCGTATCAAGATCGGCTCGATACTTTACAGCACGTGCGTGACGCCGGAATGAAAATCTGTAGCGGTGGCATCATCGGAATGGGTGAGCGTGAGAAAGATCGAATGGGCTTATTGGCTCAGTTGGCCAACTTACCGCAACAACCTGAGAGTGTGCCAATTAATATGCTTGTAAAAGTCGAAGGCACGCCGCTTGCGAATGTTGAGGATATTGACCCATTCGATTTTGTTCGATGCATTGCCGTTGCGCGCATTATGATGCCTGCAAGTCATGTGCGACTGTCAGCGGGCCGTGAAGAAATGAGTGATGAAATGCAGGCTATGTGTTTTATGGCGGGTGCTAATTCGATTTTCTATGGCGAATGTCTGTTAACGACGCCAAATCCGGAAGCGCATGAAGACATGCAGCTATTTAAACGCTTAGGCTTACGCCCAGAGCAGCGAATTGAAAAATCAGATGAAGAGCAAGAAGCGGTGCTTAGTAAAGCGATTGCTCAAGATCAAGAAGCAAAAAATCCATTGTTTTACGATGCAACACAGGCGGATGCTATTGCGTCGGTACAACATTGAACTTAGCTATTAAGCAGGTTTTTTGTGCGCTTTAAGTCTTGGGATTGGCGTCAAACTCTTGAAGAGATTGAAGCGAGGGGGTTGAAGCGCCACAAACTGACCTTGGAAAGTGCGCAAGGGGTTCGTGTCAGGGTCGACGGTCGAACGTTTTTATCTTTTGCCAGCAACGATTATTTGTCGCTCGCCAATCATTTCGAGATTAAAGCCGCTGCAGAAGATGCGCTCAAGCGATTTGGCGTGGGCAGTGGTGCTTCCCATATGGTATTGGGTCATCATGCGGCTCATGCCGATTTAGAATCTGCGCTTGCAACGTTTACCCATCGGGAGAGGGCCATAACTTTTTCGACGGGGTATATGGCCAACTTGGCAATGGTTGCGAGCATAGCTGATTCAAAAACGCTTATTTTACAAGACAAGCTTAATCATGCATCCCTAATTGACGCGGCGGCATTAAGTGGTGCGCGGAGCCAGCGTTATCTCCATAACAATTTACAGAGCCTTGAAAAGTACCTAGTAAAAGCGACCGAGAATCCTGAATATGAAAAGGTCTTGGTATTGAGTGACGGCGTCTTTAGCATGGATGGCGATGTTGCAAAGCTTTGTTCATTATCTGAGCTGTGCCAGCGGTATAATGCGTTATTGGCGGTAGATGATGCACACGGTTTTGGGGTGCTAGGCGAGCATGGCGGCGGTGTTGTCGAGCACTTCGGCTTAACTAGCCAGCAAGTACCATTATTAGTGGGGACATTTGGTAAAGCCTTTGGTACGGCCGGTGCGTTCATTGCCGGTAATAACGAGATTATTGAGTATATTGAGCAAAAAGCACGCGCCTACATCTACACGACGGCTATGCCCCCAGCGATTGCGGCAGCGACGCAAAAGAGTTTATTTTTAATCGGGCGAGCGCATTCGGAACGAGCGCATCTCCAAAATTTAGGTCGTTTTTTTCGAGAGCAAGCAACCGATTTAGGGTTTGATGTGTTGCCCTCCGTCACCGCGATTCAGGGTGTATTGATCGGCGAAAGTACTGCCGTGATGTCGCTGGCGAATTATCTCAATATGCAGGGGATATTAGTCGGCGCAATCCGGCCACCGACTGTAGCGCCGGGTAAGGCTCGTCTGAGGATTACCTTATGTGCTGATCATTCTCAAGTTGATGTGCAAAGACTAATCGACGCATTAGCGCGAGCAAAGCAAGAAGGCGTCATGCAATGATTCGTCAAAAGCTCTTGTTCTTTAATGGTTGGTCATCACCAAGTCAGCCGTGGCAACAATTTCTGTCTTCTTGGTTTGAAGCCGGCCAATTTGAAGTGATCGATCTTCCGTTGACTAGGGCTTTAAATCAGGGCTATGAAAGGGAACTTTGGTTTGCAGAGTTAACCAAGCGAATGGATACGCAGACGATCTTGGTTGGCTGGTCATTAGGGGGGCTGTTTGCGATTTTATTTGCTGCGTATTTGCAACGCCATAATCATCGCGGTTGTACCTCGCTAATCGTGATGATGACGGGACCAAGTTTTTTAAAACGAGGCTCATGGCATTCGGGTTTGGATATTGAGCCGTTCAACCAATTTAAAGTGCTGCTGATGGATGCGTTAGTCTCGAGTAAAAATACTAACTCCGTTGCCTCGACTACGCAGCTAATTAAACAGTTTTCCATGCTTTGTTGCTATCGAGAAAGCGACTACCGAGAAAACTTAAAGTATTTGCGGGGCGCTTATAAAGAAGCGGGAGGGCTGTCGGGACAGGCGCTTGAAACGGGTTTGACCTGTCTTCAAGAAATCGATGTAAGTAAAGAACTCGATCAGCTTGTGGAGGGGCGCAGAATAAGGGGCGAGGACAACAGCATATGCTTTGTTTTTGCCGATCAAGATGCCTTGGTTTCGAGGGGGGCGCATCAAGAGTTAATTCGGCGTTTCCCTAGTGTTAAAACGCGTATACTTTCAGGGAGCGCGCATTTTCCAGATACGCATGCACTGCATCAGTTAAAGCTTATACTGCAGGCTGAAATAAGATGAACCTCCCAAATCGCTTCAGTTCACCGGTTGCAGAGACACCTTCTGATAAGCAGTTGCTGATTAATATGTCGCAGAAGTCTGATGTATCGCGCTCTTTTGGGGCTGCGGCTGGTCATTATGAGGAATTTGCGCATTTACAGCGTTATATGGGGACTCAGCTTTTAAGAAAAACGCAAGCCGTATTGCCGATGCATACAAGATTTGAAACTTGCGTCGATTTGGGTTGCGGTACTGGCTTTTTTTCGCCAGAGGTTGCAGAGCTTTTCGGGGCTGAAAGCGTTATTGGTTTAGATATCTCCGAGGGTATGTTGCAGCAAGCGGTCAGTCATAAAGTTGATCTTAAAAGTGTGTACTTTACCGCCGGTGATGCGGAAGCCTTGCCTTTCGCGAATAATAGCTTGAACGCGGTGTTTTCAAATCTTGCCGTGCAGTGGTGTAAATCTGTTTCGGTTTTATTTGCGGAGCTGATGCGCAGCGTCGATTCGGGTGGTGTTGTCGCGTTGTCTACCCTGCTTGAAGGGTCTTTGGCTGAATTAAAGCAGTCTTGGGCAACGGTTGATGATGAGCAGCATGTAAATAGCTTTTTGGAGCTTGCTGACTATCGTAACGCAGCGGCAAGCATCGGCTTTGAATTGTTAGACATTGAACAAGAAACCATTACGCTTGAGTATGATCAAACGCTCGACTTGATGCGTGATCTCAAAGGCGTGGGAGCACATAATATTTCAACGGATCGGCCGAAGCATCTGACGGGTAAAAATAAAATAAAAAAGGTTGTGGATGCCTACGAGAACTATCGCTTAAATTCAGGGCGATTGCCCGCTACCTACCAGGCGGCTTATTTAGTTGTACGAAAGTGTTCATGAATCAGCAGCGACACAAACTGAGAACTTAAGAGTGTAAATTAATGGCGAAATTTTTCGTGGCAGGCACGGATACGGATGTTGGTAAAACGTTTGTGAGCTGCAGCATCCTCGAAGCGGCTAATGGTAGAGGTCTGCGTACGATTGGGCTAAAGCCGGTCGCAGCAGGAGGAGAGTTATTAAATGGTCAGCTTTGTAATGACGATGCGCTAGCGCTTCGTGAGACCATGAGTGTTGAATTACCTTACGCACAAGTGAATCCTATTTGTTTGACAGCGGCCTGTTCGCCGCACATCGCGGCGGCAATTGAGCATAAAAAAATTACAGCATCACGTATTGTTGGATTTTGTCGCGGCGCGATGATGACCCCGAACGATTTATGCTTAATCGAGGGCGCCGGCGGTTGGCGCGTACCGATTAGCCCGCGCGAGACAATGGCAGATGTTGCCAGAAGTTTAAATTTACCGGTTATTCTTGTCGTGTCGATGCGTTTGGGTTGTATTAATCACGCGATGCTATCGGCAGAAAGCATTCGCAGAGACGGCCTGAGCATCGCAGGCTGGGTCGCAAATACTGTTCAATCAACGCCAATGATGTACTACGAGGAAAACTTACTTACTCTAAAATCTGCTCTCGATGCGCCGTTTGTCGGCGAGCTGCCTTACACGTCGAAGGGTGGGCCAAGAGCGGTGTGTAACGAGATAAGTCTAGAGGTATTAGAATTGTAACGATTGCGTTGATTGATTGAAAAATGATCAACGTTTTGCTTTACTTATATTGAATTAGTGGAAAGGCGTTCGGCAGCGATGAACATTAACACAACAATTCAAACGGGTTTGCAAGGTGTGCAACAAGGAATCGATGGTGTCGATCGAGCAGCGACTGACATTGTGCGCGCTGGGACCGTTGACAGTGTTGAAGGCGGGGAGGTCGTTGAGCCGATTATAGAGTTACGTTTATATGAACGATCTGTTCAAGCTTCAGCCCAAGTTGTTCGAACTGCTGACGAGGTATTGGGTACGTTACTAGATACGCTTGCCTGAGCGTATTACTTTAAGATTCTATTGTCTCTCTTTTCAAAGTTTACTTTTACGCATCGCCTATATATTACTCTCCCTTGCATAGTGCCGAGTGAATTTTATATTGATCCCCTTGTCATTAGCTTTCCTACGTTGATGCACTTAAAACGATATCGCAGCAAATTATGCGTGACTGGCGTGTTGTGAAGTACAAAATGACCTTGATTTTTTCGTCATAAGAATGTGAAAAATAAGCCCTGTGCTTGACAAAGCTTTAAAGCAAACGTATGTTTCAAACACTCGTTTGATATTGAGTTTTTACTCAAATTATTTTTGTGCCTTAAAGCACTGATTTATAAGTATTATCGGGCGAAACGAAATTACTTTTGAGGTCATAGTATGCCAGATTATAAAGCTCCCCTGCGTGATATTAGGTTTGTAATGAACGAAGTTTTGGATAGTGAAAAACATTATTCAGACCTTGGTGCAGAAGATGCGACGCCCGATATGGTCGATGCGATCATCGGCGAAGGTGCAAAGTTCTGTGAAGAAGTACTTGCGCCGCTCAACCAGGTTGGTGACGTAGAAGGTTGTACTTGGAGTGAAGATGGCGTCAAAACGCCGACCGGTTTTAAAGAAGCTTACCAACAATTTGTGGAAGGCGGCTGGCCTTCAATGAATGCGCCGGTAGAACATGGCGGACAAGGCTTGCCTGAATCAATCAATATTGTGTTGAGTGAAATGGTAGGTACAGCAAACTGGGCGTGGAGCATGTATCCAGGTCTAAGCCATGGCGCAAGAGCCACACTTGAAGAGCATGGCACGCCAGAGCAGCAAGAAACCTACCTTACGAAACTTATCTCTGGTCAATGGACAGGGACCATGTGTCTCACTGAACCTCAATGCGGTTCGGATCTGGGTATCTTGACAACGAAAGCTGAGCCAAACGCTGACGGGTCATACAGCATTACGGGCACAAAGATCTTTATCTCCGCTGGTGAGCACGACATGGTGGACAACATCGTACACATCGTTTTGGCACGCCTTCCTGGCGCACCCGAAGGTACGAAAGGTATCTCTTTGTTTGTCGTACCGAAATTTTTACCCGATGCTAACGGTGAAGCAGGCGAGCGTAACGCAGTGAAATGCGGTTCCATTGAGCACAAAATGGGTATTCACGGCAACTCTACCTGTGTAATGAATTTTGATGGCGCGAAGTGCTGGTTGATTGGGCCGGAAAACAAAGGCTTAAACTGCATGTTCACTTTCATGAACGTGGCGCGAATTGGTACCTCTCTGCAAGGACTTGCTGCAGCGGAAGGCTCTTTCCAAGGCGCATTGGCTTACGCCAAAGATCGTCTAGCAATGCGTTCACTGTCAGGACCAAAAAACACGGACGGAAAAGCTGACCCTATTATTGTGCACCCAGACGTGCGTCGTATGCTGCTAACGCAAAAAGCGATCGCTGAAGGTTCACGTGCAATGATCTATTACGCTGCGCAAAAAGCGGATCTGGTTGCGCATGGTGAAGGCGATGCACAGAAAGACGCTGATGAAATTTTGGGTTTTCTAACGCCTATTTTGAAAGCGTTTTGTACTGAAGCGGGTTTTGAGGCAGCCAACCATGGTGTTCAAGTATTTGGTGGGCATGGTTTTATCGCCGAGTGGGGCATGGAGCAAATAGTTCGTGATACGCGCATAGCACTTTTATACGAAGGTACGACGGGTATTCAGGCGCTGGACTTATTGGGTCGTAAAATCCTTATGACGCAGGGTGCTTCGCTTCGTAATTTTACGAAGCTTGTGCATAAGTTCTGCCAAGAAAATGAGGGTGATGCCGCGATGAAGCCATTTGTGGAGCCGTTAGTTAAGCTCAACAAAGAGTGGGGCGATATCACGATGAAAGTGGGCATGACTGCGATGCAGAACCGCGACGAAGTGGGTGCCGCATCAGTCGATTTCTTGATGTATTCGGGTTACATATCACTGGCCTATTTCTGGGCAATGATGGTGAAAGTAGCGCAAGAGAAGCTGGCAGCAGGTACTTCAGAAGAAGCCTTCTACACGGCCAAAATACAGACAGCACAATTCTATTTTGATCGTATCTTGCCCCGTACCGCTGGACACGCGCAAATGATTGCAGCCGGTGGCGAGTCAATGATGGCGATGAAAGAAGAAAACTTCGCTTTCTAGCTGTACTGCTAAAAAAAGCCCGCACTTTGCGGGCTTTTTGCGTTAAACTTCGCGCCGATTTTTATTTTTTACAGTGAAGACGACTCAATGCTGATTTACTGAAGCGTTCGGTAGAAGCATAAGAAAGCGTCACTTATATAATTTTGATTCATCTCTTGAGGATTTACTAGATGGCAGACTATAAAGCGCCGTTGCAAGACATTCGGTTCGTTATGAACGAGGTTTTTGAAGCTGAACAATTATGGAGCTCATTAGCCGGCACTCGTGATGCTGTGGACATTGAAACCGCCGATGCTATTTTGGAAGAGGCTGGAAAAATTACAGCGTCGCTGATTGCACCTTTAAGTCGTGAAGGTGATGAAGAAGGATGTACTTTCGATAAAGGTCAGGTAACGGTGCCGGCTGGCTTTAAAGATGCCTATAAAACGTTTGCTGAAGGTGGTTGGTCCGGTCTAACAGGCAACGCAGCCTACGAAGGGATGGGTATGCCAAAAATGTTGGGTGCACAGTATGAAGAGATGCTTTATTCGGCAGATATTTCGTTCGGCCTTTATGTATGCTTAACGTCGGGTGCTTGTTTAGCGATTGATGCGCATGCCTCTGAGGAGCTTAAGCAAAAATATTTACCGAGGATGTATTCAGGTGAGTGGACCGGCGCGATGGATTTAACCGAGCCGCACTCGGGAACTGACCTCGGCATGATTCGTACTAAAGCAGAGCCGCATGCTGATGGTTCTTATAGTATTACTGGTACGAAAATCTTTATTACGGGTGGCGAAAATGATTTGGCTGACAATATTATTCACTTAGTGTTAGCGAAACTTCCTGATGCACCTGCCGGCTCTAAAGGTATCTCCTTATTTTTGGTGCCTAGAAACAGTGTTGATGATAATGGTGTCGTGGGTGAGAACAATCACGTTACGTGCGGTTCTATCGAACATAAAATGGGTATTAAAGCCTCCGGCACATGTGTGATGAATTACGATGGTGCCCAAGGCTGGTTAGTCGGGGAGGTAAATAAGGGTCTTTTGGCGATGTTTACCATGATGAATTACGAGCGTTTGAGTGTTGGTATACAAGGCTTTGCGGCGGCGGAGCGTTCGTATCAAAATGCGCGCGAATACGCATTAGACCGTATTCAGGGTCGTGCGACAACTGGACCACAAAACCCTGAAAAAGCAGCCGACCCAATCATCGTTCATCCTGATGTGCGTCGCATGTTACTGACAATTCGAGCATTTACTGAAGGTAGTCGCGCTTTTTCAACCTATGTTGCGCGTTATTTAGATATTGCTAAGTTTTCTGACGACGCCGATGAGACCAAACACGCCGAAGCGATGGTTGCTTTGCTAACGCCGATTGCTAAAGCCTACATGACTGACCGTGCACTTGAGAGCTGTATTGCAGGTCAACAAGTATTTGGTGGCCATGGATTTATCCGTGAGTGGGGCCAAGAGCAACTTGTGCGTGATACGCGTATTACTCAAATATATGAGGGTACTAACGGTGTCCAGGCAATGGACTTGATGGGGCGTAAAGTTGTTGCAAATGGCGGTAAGTTATTCGAGTTATTTGCCTCCGAAGTGAGCAGTTTTATCGAAGCTAGCAGTGACAATGCAGCGTTAAATGAGTACCTGAAACCGCTTGCTGCTGCGCTGGAGCGTTTGAGCGATGCGACCGAGTATGTGGTCAACGCAGCACAATCTGATGTCAACGCTATTGGCGCCGCGGCCGTCGAGTATTTGGATATGTTTGGCTTGACTGCATATGCTTACATGTGGGCTCGTATGGCTAAAACTGCTCTGCCTAAGGTGGATCAAGATACGTTCTATGCGACAAAGTTAAAGACAGCCAACTTTTATTTTAAACGTTTGCTACCGCAGACCGTCTCTCTACTTGAATCGATTAAAAGTGGCAGCGAAGAGACTATGGCGATGGAAGCCGCAGAGTTCTGATTTCGACGTAAAAGCGAACAGATACAAACGCCAGCAAATTGCTGGCGTTTTTATTTTTGCTTAGGGCCCAAGTCGAGTCTCAATGCCTCGTTATGTAGACAAGCCTACTAAATTAGTGCCACACGCTTTTATGCAAACCTCATTAAGAATCCGCCAAGGGTTTTCATGCTTGTTTACGCCTTTAATCGCATCATCAACTGTTTTACAGCGGGCCAATAGCGTTTGTAATACGCTGAGGCTATGACGTTTTGCAGCCTGATTTAGCGGGTGTTGACGTCTTTCAATAACGCGATGCTTGTTAAAGACCGCGCGACTGTTACCTGACGCCAGAGACAATTCGACCAACAGGCGAATCTCTTTACTAATCGCCCATAGCGCCATCGTTATTTCGCTTCCTTCCGCTTCTAAATGCGCCAGTATATTACTGCATTGTTTCGCTTGTCCGTTCACCATTGCGCCGGTCAAGTCGAATATATCGTATTTAGCCGAATCTCTTACCTCTTCAAACACCTGTTCAGCGGAAATCGTATCACCACTATGGAGAATGCTCAGTTTACTGAGTTCTTGTTGAGCGGCCAGTAAGTTTCCTTCGAGGCGGGAGGACAGTAAGGCGAGTGCCTCTGGTTCAAATGCAAGTTTAAATTTTTTGGCTCGTCGCTCGATCCAACGAGGCATTTCTGCAGACGTGATTGGCCAAATTTGTATAATGGCGCCCGCCTTATCTATAGCACTGGCCCATTTTGATTTGAGCGTTTTAGCATCGAATTTAGCGGCTTCAATAATCAATATTTTATCGTCTGGCAAGGCCGAACAATAGGCTAATAATGCTTTCGAGCCAGGTGCCCCTGGTTTACTGTTGCCAAGTTTGATTTCAAGGATCTGCCGGTTGGAAAATAGTGACAGGCTATTTGCTTCCTCATTTAAGCTATCCCAGCTGAAATATTTATCAACATGCAATACTTTGCGCTCATCAAAACCTTGTCGGCGTGCTTCTTCTCGTATGGTCATCACAGCTTCTTGGACTAGCAATGGTTCATCGCCACTGACGAGGTAGATTGGCAATAGCTTGTTTTTTAGATTGGACCCGAGCTGCTCTAGCTTAATTCGCATTAGTAGCGTGTCTTTATCTGATTATCGCTCTCTTGGTCTGCTGATTTTCCGTCAAATTCGTCTGCGGGTGAAGACGCATCTATTTTTGCTTTTTCGCGAATGGGTTTGAGCAATACCAGTTGGCGAATAATCTCGTTTGCAAGGCTTTGATTCAGGGCTTCCTCAATCACCTCCCGCTCACGCTCTTTGGCAAGCAATGCGGTTGAATTATGGCGATAGATTCTGCGTGCAGAAACTTCACTGCTGTAGCTTTGATCTGGGAAATCCGACTGCCTGAGAGAGAAGGCAGCTTCATGCTTTAGTTCATATTCTTCAGCACTACCGTCGCTTTGAATTGTAAAAACACGTTCCTTTTGCTCGAAGGGCCCAACGTTTAGTTCAAGTTTCGCGTCATTACTGATCGTTACATTACTGGCGATGATTTGGCGCCTTAAATCGGTACAAAGGCTCCAAGAGTCATCGATATTGCAGATAAATTTTAAGCGCTTAAAGCCCAGTGCCTCTGGCGCTGTCTCTCTCAGCTGGTAACCGCATCCACTGACAGTAAGCGCAAACAGCACAACTATTATTCGAGTTAAGGTTCGTTGAGCATGCATGGTCGTTCCATTTTTCTTATGACTGCTAAATAGGCCGCAACGAAGCAACTAATTGGCTACAATGTTGACCAGCTTTCCTGGCACAACAATCACCTTGCGGATGGTTTTGTCTTCAATAAAACGCGCTACCTTTTCGTCTGCTTTTGCGGCAGCTTCGATCGCCGTATTGTCTAACCCAACTGGAAGCTCTAATTTCGCGCGCACTTTGCCATTAACCTGCACAACCATTTGTTGGCTAGTTTTAGTGAGGGCACTTTCATCTATTTTTGGCCACGTTGCGAATGCCACCGCATCCTTATGGCCCAGTTCTCTCCAGAGCGTATGACAAATGTGCGGTGCAATTGGCGCAAGCAGAAGTGTAGCGGCCTCGAGCGCTTCATGTGTCACCGCACGACCTTGCTCGCTCACATCGACAAACTTGTTTACGCTATTTAATAGCTCCATTACTGCCGCGATAGCGGTGTTAAATGTTAGTCGACGCTCAAGGTCATCACTTACTTTTTTGATCGTTTCATGCGTTTTTCGACGCATTGCTTTTTGGTCTTCATTGAGCGCAGCCACATCAAGCGTTGCGCTGCCGCCATTGGCCAAATGGCTGTGTACAGATTTCCACGCGCGTTTAAGAAATCGATTGGCGCCTTCTACTGCGTTATCAGACCACTCTAATGATTGCTCAGGGGGTGCGGCGAACATCATAAAAAGACGAACGGTGTCGGCACCGAATTCATCAATGATGGTTTGAGGGTCGATACCATTATTCTTTGATTTCGACATCTTACTCATACCCGCACTTTCGACGCGACTATCGTCAGTTTTATGAGAATAGCCGGCAATTTTGCCTTTCTCATCGATCTGAGTTTTCACATCGGTGGGTGCAACCCAGACTTTGCCGCCTTTGTCATCTTCTGTATAAAAGCTCTCAGCCAATACCATACCTTGGCAAAGGAGGCGTTTGAATGGTTCATCACTGTCTACCAGACCAACATCACGCAGTAGTTTATGGAAAAAACGTGCGTACAAGAGGTGAAGAATTGCATGCTCGATTCCACCAATATATTGATCTACTGGGAGCCAATAGTTAGCGGCGTCAGAATCAAGCATGACATCGTCGGCGTTTGGTGAACAGTAACGTGCATAGTACCAAGATGACTCCATAAATGTATCGAAGGTATCTGTCTCACGCAGTGCGAATTCACCGTTATGGGTTGTTTTCGCCCATTCTTCATCGCTCTTGATAGGAGATTTAACGCCGTCTAACTCTACATCTTCCGGCAGTTGCACCGGTAATTCCTCTAAGGGGACTGGGACTTCAGTACCATTCGTTAGGGTTTTCATCGGAATCGGTGCGCCCCAATAACGTTGGCGTGAGACGCCCCAATCACGCAGTCGGTAATTGATTTTTCGGGTGCCTGAACCAAGCGTTTCGAACTTATTAACGATTGCCTCAAAGGCTTCACTAAAGCTTAATCCCGTGAACTCACCAGAATTTACTAGTATGCCTTTTTCAGTGTAGGCCTGTTCTTGAATGTCAATTTCAGAGCCATCGGCGGCGGCAATGGATTGTTTGATAGGCAGTTTATAGGTTTTAGCGAACTGATGATCGCGTTCGTCATGAGCAGGAACAGACATAACGGCACCCGATCCATAATCCATCAGCACAAAGTTCGCGGCCCAAACAGGTATTTCTTCTCCTGTTAGAGGATGGATAGCAGAAAAACCGGTAGAAAGGCCTTTCTTCTCCATAGTCGCCATATCTGCTTCGGCCACTTTATTTTGCTTACATTCCTCGATAAAGGCTTGCAAGTCACTATTTGTTTTAGCAGCTTCTAAAGCAAGTGGATGCTGAGCTGCCACGGCAACATAGGTTACGCCCATAATGGTGTCTGGGCGTGTGGTATACACCGAAAGTGCTTCGTTGCGGTCTTTCAGAGCAAACTCAAATTCTAAGCCTTCTGAGCGGCCGATCCAATTACGCTGCATGGTTTTGACTTGCTCGGGCCACTCGCCGAGTTTATCCAGATCAGCCAGCAGTTCGTCCGCATAGGCGGTAATCTTTATAAACCATTGTGGTATCTCTCTGCGTTCTACAAGCGCGCCTGAACGCCAGCCACGGCCGTCGACAACTTGCTCATTTGCTAGCACAGTTTGGTCTACAGGATCCCAATTAACGGTTGCATTCTTCTTGTACACTAAGCCTTTTTCATAAAGCTTCGTGAAAAACCATTGTTCCCATTTATAGTAGTCCGGACGACACGTTGCTAGCTCTCGATCCCAGTCATAACCGAAACCAAGTTGTTTCAGCTGATTTTTCATGTAATCGATGTTTTCGTATGTCCATTTCGCGGGGGCGACATTATTTTTGATTGCCGCATTTTCAGCTGGCAGTCCGAATGCATCCCAGCCCATTGGTTGCATCACGTTTTTGCCCAGCATTCGTTGGTAGCGAGATACGACATCACCGATAGTGTAATTTCGAACATGGCCCATATGAAGCTTGCCGCTTGGGTAGGGAAACATCGATAGGCAGTAGTATTTTTCTTTGCTTGGATCTTCTTTGGCAGCAAAGCTATTGTTATCTTCCCAATACTTTCTGGCTTCTTGTTCAATATGGTCTGGTGAATAGAGTTCTTGCATGAGCGGTTGCGGTTCTCTTGTAGGGCTGAGCGATTTGATTTGATGTCATTTTTCTATGCGATATAAAGTAAAATCGCAATAAAAGGGAGACATATTCTAGCCTAGTTTTCTATGCTGGGGTACTGCCGCGCAGCGCTTTTATGCGAGACATCAGCGCAATTAAAACAAGGAAACAGGCGAAGCTAAAAATAGGGCTTGAGCCGAAACGGGTATAGGGTGTTTCACCCTTTATTATTTTTACCTCGCCCGTTAATGTGGTGAGTATGAACTGCTCGGCACGCGCGATAATATGACCTTTCTCATTGATGATGGCGGTGACGCCATTGTTGGTGCTTCGCAGCATATAGCGGCCATTTTCGAGTGCACGTACTTGAGCTAATGCGAGATGCTGGAGCGGGCCGATTGATTTGCCAAACCAACTGTCATTGCTGATTGTCAGAAGAAAATCAGCATTTTCGGCGCGTTGCGCGACAAAATCAGCGTACACCACTTCATAACAGATAAAGGGTGCAAAGTGATAGTTACCGGCTGTCAGGAGCGCTTGATTAGCGTCACCCTTTTGGAAATTTGACATTGGTAAATCGAAAAAAGCAATGAGGCCACGCAAATATTGTTGGAGGGGAACATACTCACCAAAGGGCACAAGCTTTTGTTTGTGGTTAATGCCGCTCCCTGTCCCAAAGCTAATGACACTATTGTGCATAATGCTTCGGCGGGCTTTCCTATCCCACGCTTGGTAAGGAATGCCGGTAATAATACTCGTATTACTATCTGCGGCCTCTTTACCCAGAGCTTTCAAAAGCGGGACCGCTTGCGAATAGAGAATTGGAAGGGCGGTCTCCGGCCATATGATCAAGTCTTTGTCATAGTGTTCTTTAGTCGTGTTGATTAACAGGTCTATTGTCTTTGGTTTTTGGGCTGACGACCATTTTAATTGTTGAGGAATGTTGCTCTGAATCATCGCTACGCTAAGTGATTCACCCGTATCTTCAGTCCAGTCGATGGCATTTAGCGCGGTGCCTCCCAGCCAAATTACGATAAGGCCAGACACAAGGTATTTTTTCATTGGCATGCTGGGCATTGACGTAATAAGTGACATTACACCGCCTGTTAGGACAACAATAAAGGTGACGCCATAGGCACCGATAACCGGAATCCAGTCCGTTAATGGACTAGCCAAATGCGCGTCACCTAAAAAGAGCCATGGAAAGCCGGTCAAAAAGACGCTTCGAAGACCGTCTCCCAGCAACCATAACCCACTAAATGTCAGGGCATTCAATGTCCAATTATCATTTTTCAGCCAAGCAAATAATGCAAAGACAAGAGCATGAAACAGCCCCAGGCCTGCAACAAATATAAACGTAAGAATGCCAGCGAGAATGGGCGGCGCGTTACCATAGGTGTTGATGCTGACATAAATCCAAGACGCACCGGACGCGAACAAACCAAAACCAACTAGCCAGCCATAAATCGCGCTTTTCCTTATAGTTAATGGAAGTTTAGGGTCGAGCAGGCCACTCATGAGTAGGATTAAAAATATGGAAATTGGGCCAAGCAGCCAAAAATTATAGGGCGCCATACTTAAGGTTTGTATGGCACCAAAAATGATAAGTAAAGGGAACAGCAGTAATGGTTTCATCAGTAATGAGGGCATATTGTTCTTATTTTTACGGCATAGGGGAGTCTAACTATCCACGAATCATTTTTAATAATCGCACGGTACGGCCATCTGAGTTGAGAACTGTTACATGAAATCCATCAAATTGAGTACTGTCGCCCCTTTCGGGTACTCGCCCAAAATGCTTGATCGCATAACCGCCAATTGTGTCAAATTCGCTATCTGGAATCTGCGACTCAAAATAATCATTAAACTCTTCAATAGTTGTGAACGCTTTTACATTGAACTCACCCTCGGGTAAGGCTTTGATCATGGCTTCGTCTTCGAAATCATGCTCGTCTTCTATTTCGCCAACAATTTGTTCTAATACATCCTCGATCGTTACTAGGCCGCTGATACCGCCGTATTCATCAACGACGATCGCCATATGATTACGATTCTGTTTAAATTCTTTGAGCAATTCATTAAGACGTTTACTCTCGGGTATGATAGACGCTGGCCGTAATAAGTCGGAGATCGTGCCTTTTTTAAGTTCGCCCTTCAAAGCCAAGGGTAGTAAGTCTTTCGCTAGGAGAATGCCGACTATTTCATCAGTCGTTTCGCCGATAACTGGAAACCGCGAATGTGCTGACTCTATTATAGAGCTTAGGTAATCACTTGGATCAACATTGTCTTTAACAGTAATCATTTGAGCTCGGGGAATCATCACTTCCCGCACCTGCATTTGTGTCACCTGCATGGCGCCTTCAATTATGCTTAACGCGTCAACTTCAAGTACGTTTCGCGTTTCTGCACTACGCAGGATATCCATGATATCTTGCAGTGTTTCGGGTTGGTCTGTGAAGACCTGAGAAATGCGCTCCAGCCAAGATTTACTTGGCTGGATGCTACTGGAACTGTCGTCACTCATTTTTAAGTGTCAGGATCCTCAATAAGGTAGGGGTTTTGATAGCCGAGTTTCTTAAGAATTGCTACTTCTAGCGCTTCCATTGTCTCCGCTTCATCGTTTTCGATGTGGTCATAACCTTGAAGGTGCAGTGTGCCATGAACTACCATGTGAGCCCAATGACTTTTTGCGCTTTTATTTTGTTCTGTGGCTTCTTGCGCGATAACAGGCGCGCAAATTATTAAGTCACCAAGTAAGTTAATATTGACAAATTCAGGGGCTTCAAAAGGGAAAGAAAGAACATTCGTTGGTTTGTTTTTTCCACGGTACTCGTTATTCAAATGTCGACTTTCTTCTGCATCGACACAGCGAATCGTGAGCTCTTTGTCTTCATCGCTTCGTAAAGCTGCGCTCGCCCAGTGTGCCATTTCTTGCTCGCTCGGTAAGGTGTTTTCTACACAGGCGACTTGTAAGTCAATCATTGCGACCGGCATTAATCGCGGCCTTCTTCTCTATCATGCTTATCATAAGCTTCAACAATGCGTTGGACTAAGGGGTGACGTACAACGTCTTTAGAGCTGAAATGTATACTGCTGATACCATTAACATTTTCCAGTACGTCAAGCGATTGTGATAGGCCGGATTTGGCGCCTTTAGGGAGATCTGTTTGCGTAATGTCGCCGGTAATAACAGCTGTTGAACCGAACCCAATACGGGTGAGGAACATCTTCATTTGCTCGGGTGTTGTGTTTTGACTCTCATCGAGAATAATAAACGCTTTATTTAGCGTGCGACCTCGCATGAAAGCAAGCGGCGCCACTTCAATTATATTTTTTTCAATTAAGCGGGCGACCTGCTCAAAGCCAAGCATTTCATATAGTGCGTCATATAAAGGTCGGAGGTAAGGGTCGACCTTTTGTGCTAAATCGCCGGGTAAAAAACCAAGTTTTTCACCGGCCTCAACCGCAGGTCTCACCAGTAATATGCGCTTTACTTCTTCGTTTTGAAGCGCTTCGACCGCGCAGGCCACGGCGAGGTAAGTTTTACCCGTTCCTGCTGGACCAATACCAAAATTGATATCATGACTTTTGATCGCTTGAACGTATAGAATTTGATTGTCGCCCCGCGGTTTTATCTGTACGCGGGGTGTTTTTATGGTTGCATCCAAGGCCGCGGCGCTCATTTGCTCATAATAGAAACCACTTTCTTGGACGTAGAGCTGGATGGTCTCGAGCGCGGGTGCTTTTCCTGACTCGGTCTCTCGATAAAGGTGCCTCAAGATGTCAGCCGCTGCCTGTGCTCGTGATTGATCATCTGCGGATACCTTGACAATCGCCCCGCGGCGGTTGATATGAACCAGTAAGCGTTTTTCGATAAATTTTAAGTTTTCATCAAACTGGCCGCATAGCAGGGCGAGGCGATGGTTGTCTTCGGGTGTTAGATGTAACGAAACCCCAATATTCAACTGGCTGTCAGTAGTCATTGTTGTCGAGTCGTTCTCCGCGTAAGGAATTTGTATAAGCGCTTGTAATCATAACGTCGACAAAGCGGCCAATAAGCGCTGCATCGGTGCGGTCTTGGCTTGCACGAAAGTTTACAACACGATTATTTTCAGTCCGACCCTGTAGCTCACCCGGATCTTTCTTTGAAAAACCAGTGACTAATATTCGTTGTTGCGATCCAACCATTTTTCGACTTATTTCAAAGGCATTTTGAGTAATGCGTTGTTGCAAAATGTGCAGCCGCTGTTTTTTCGTGTCGTCCGATGTGGTGTCTGTCAGATCCGCAGCGGGTGTGCCAGGGCGTGCGCTGTATATAAAGCTAAATGAGGTATCGAAGCCGATGTCGTTAATGAGCTTCATTGTATCTTCAAAGTCTTTTTCGGTTTCCCCTGGGAAGCCAATAATAAAGTCTGATGATATGCTGATATCAGGGCGATGCTTGCGTATGCGCCGGATTTTTGATTTGTATTCTAAAGCCATATGGCCACGTTTCATCGCTGCCAGTATGCGGTCGGAGCCACTTTGCACCGGTAGATGAAGATGGCTCACTAATTCTGGTACCTCCGCATAAACATCGATCAAGGAATCTGAAAACTCAACAGGGTGCGACGTAGTAAAGCGAATGCGATCCACCCCTTCAATTCCAGAAATAAAGGTAATTAGCTCGGCAAGATCCATCACATCGCCATCGTCGGTCTCGCCCTGATAGGCATTTACATTTTGACCGAGAAGGTTCACTTCACGCACGCCTTGCTCTGCGAGGTGCTTAATTTCATCAATGACGTCCTCGGCTGGACGGCTCACTTCTTCACCGCGCGTATACGGTACGACACAGAATGTGCAGTATTTACTGCATCCTTCCATAATTGAAACGAATGCAGAGGCACCCTCTACATCTGGTTTGGGCAAGTGATCAAATTTTTCGATTTCCGGAAAGCTTATATCTACGACACCAATTTTAGTGGTCTTTGACGCATCTATCATTTCCGGTAAGCGATGAAGTGTTTGCGGGCCAAAAATAACGTCAACATAGGGCGCACGATCGCGAATCGCTTCGCCTTCTTGGCTCGCAACACAGCCACCCACACCAATAGTTAATGCAGGGTTATTGTCTTTCAGTTTTTTCCAGCGACCGAGCTGATGGAACACTTTTTCTTGTGCTTTTTCCCGAATTGAACAAGTGTTAAGGAGCAGAATATCAGCACTTTCTGGCGTGTCTGTGAGCTCCACGTCTTGATCTGTTTGCAGCAAATCAGCCATACGTGATGAATCGTACTCATTCATCTGGCAGCCGTGGGTTTTTATGAACAGCTTTTTAGTCATGGAAACTCAGTGTCTTTATCTAAGCGGTTTGTAAAAAAGGGCGCCGATTATACCTTGCGAAAAGCAGGGGGTGTAGGCTTTTTTTTGATCAATTAAACCACAGATCAAAAAAATTGCATGTCGTGGGTGAGCGTCGAATAAGATCAATGACTGTGCTACCATCGCGCCGAGTTTTTAACCTGACTTTTTAAGTTTCGAAGGTTAGCAGATTATCCATATTGAGAAGTAGTTACGCGATGCAAGTAAAAAAGAATTACCGAGTGATTTTTTATAATAATGAAGATGTTTATGAGATCTATGCCTCGCATGTTTTTCCTTCGGAGATGTATGGTTTCATAGAAGTAGAAGAGTTGTTATTTGGCGAACGTTCGAAAGTGCTTGTTGATCCGGGCGAAGAAAAGCTGAAAGCTGAATTTAGTGGTGTGAAGCGCAGCTATATTCCAATGAATGCAATCGTAAGAATTGACGAAGTAGAACAGCGCGGTGTTGCGAAGGTGAGCGCAGGAAAAGGCGCAGTAACGCCATTTCCTGCGGGTAGCGGGCCCTTGTCATCGAAATAATGAGAAAAAATAGCTGAAAATACGATAGCGAAATACCTTATTGATACGTAAGACTATTACAGTGGCAAATTTAGGAGTGTGAAATGGGCATAACAATGTTGAGATTTACCCCGATTTATGGCGGTTTACTGGCCATCTTGGTTGTTTTTCTTGCCTACCGTGTGACCACGTTTAGGCAAAAAGAAAAGATGGGTTCATCATATGGGGACATGTCAGAGGGTTTACAATTAGCAATCCGAGCGCATGCCAACGCGCTTGAAAATATTCCTTTGGCTTTGTTACTCATGCTAATGCTTGAAACCAATCATCTGACGCCTTGGTTACTGAATACCCTGGCCGTGAGTTTTGTGATTGCGCGTATTATGCACGCTTGGGGCCTATCAAAAAGCAGTGGTGTGACGTTTGGACGCTTTTGGGGTACTGCAATCACATTTTTGGTGATGCTAGCCATGGCAGCATTAAATATTATTATTATCGTAACGCGATAACCCCATAGTTTATGGCAGGGTAGATGACCCCCGAGCGATACAGGAAACTCCGTGCGACCCTGAACCGACGTCAGCCGGACCTGAGTTTACTAACCGAACAAATTCATAAACCTCGTAATATTGCTGCGTTGGTTCGCACGGGAGACGCCGTGGGAATGCACACGCTCAATATGGTATGGCCGTGGGATGAACATCGCGCCTACAGAGGGACAGCAATGGGCAGTGATCGTTGGGTTAATATTAAAAGGCATGACGACCTGATGTCAGGTATTGATGCTCTGCATAATGATGGGTACACGATTTATGCCGCGCATCTCTCCCATACCGCCAAAGACTACCGCTCGGTAGACTACACAAAGCCGTGTGCGATTTTACTGGGCAACGAAAAGAGAGGGGTCAGCGATGACGCCGCTGAACGCGTTAATGAGCATATTATGATCCCAATGCTTGGTATGGTGCAGTCGTTTAATGTGTCGGTCGCGGCCGCCATTATCTTAGCGGAAGCACAGCGACAACGCATGGTTTCAGGTATGTATGATGCGCCTCGTTTGTCTAAGGATGAATATTGGCAAACGTTTTTTCGTTGGGCGCACCCACAAGTAACAAATTTCTGTCATGAAAAAGGCTTAACGTATCCCGAAATTAACCATGAAAACGGTGAGATTGTCGACCCCTCCGGTTGGTATGCCAAAGTACGCGCGGCTCAACATGCTTAGGTCATGATGTATGTTTCGTAGCCTAGGTAAACTGGCTTTACCCCTTATTATCGGTCAACTTTGCTTTGCTTCAATGGGTTTTATTGACACGATTTTAATGGGTAAGTTAGGTGTGTTGGTGCTAGCTGGCGGCGGATTGGGGGCCGTGGTTTTTCAATTCTTTAATATTGTTGGTATCGGTGTGCTAGTGGCAACGGCCAACTTGATTGCCTTTGCAAAGGGTAAAGGGCGTGATGATGATATTCATTCATCGGTCCTGTCGGGTGCGGTGCTGGTGGTTCTTTTAGCTGTCAGTTTTGGTATTTTAGCGCTTTATTCTGGTCCTGTTTTACGCTTTTTAGAGCAGCCAGCTGAGTTGCTGCCCATTGCCCAAAGCTATCTGAATGTGGTGGTCTGGGCTTTTTTGCCTGCGTTTATCTTTATTTTGTTGCGGAGTTTAGCGCTCGGTTTAGGTAACACCTCTGCCGTATTACCGATAAGTATTCTAGCGGCGGTGGCGAACTATCCGATTAGCTATGTGTTGATGACCGGCAAATTTGGGCTCCCAGCTTTGGGGGTGCAGGGCGTTGCATTAGGAACGGTGATTGTTTCTTGGTTCATGGCACTTGGCATGATGTGGATGCTTTATCGAGATGCGCAATTTGCACCCTTTAAATTTTGGAAGCAGTGGCAGCAGTTTTCACGAAAAAATTTGTCAGATAATTTGCGTCTGGGTATTCCGATTGCGATAGCGCACGCGGTTGAGGTTGGCATGTTTTCGGCAGCAGCGTTGCTGATCGGGACGCTCGGCGCAGAGGCTTTGGCGGCGCACCAAGTTGTTCTGCAATGCGCAACCATGTCATTTATGATACCGCTCGGTTTAGGACAAGCCGTATCTGTGCGCGTAGGTGAATGTTACGGTGCGCGGGATTTTGTAAAGCTAAAACGCGTTGTCAAAACGGGTATGCTGATGGCAACTGCAACCGCAAGTGTTGCGGGTTGTGTTTTTTGGGTGTTTCCTGATGCACTCGTTGGGCTCTTTTTGACGACTGATTCGAGTGAAAATTATCAGCGGGTATTGACGCTTGCCGGGTCAATGCTAATTGTTGGGGCTCTGTTTCAGCTTGTTGACTCGTGGCAAGTCGTGCTGATGGGGATATTACGTGGCTTTAAACTTGGAACAGCACCAACTGTCGCTGCAACCATAAGTTATTGGGTCGTCGGTTTTCCCGCTGCTTATTTTTTGATGGATGTCTGGCAGGGCGTCGGTGTTTGGAGTGGCTTGGGAATAGGTCTCGCGTTTAGTGCGCTTACCTTGGCCGGTATTTTTTTTAGGACGATGCGTAAAGAGCTGGCGTAGCCTCGGTTTTAACCGTTTAACTAGTTAGTTCGCTCGACGGCATGAATACTCTAGGCTCCAAGGTTTCCATAAGTCTAAGGCCGCAGACGAGGCATTGAAGAGTAGGGCATTGTCGGTTAAGCCAATAATGGCACCCCAGAAAGTCACTTCAGTCGTTATTTGATTCCATTCCAGACCTGCGCACTCGACGTTTAGCTGCAGAGGATTACTCACCTCTGCAATGGAAAAAATTGCTTGATGATACCAGCGGCTGTAACGCACAGAATCTTCGGCGCCCAACTGGTCAGCATAGATTTGCGCCTCAAGATCTGCGGGGTCTTCGTCACTAAACAAACCAAAAGTTAAATCCACGCTTTGTTCCGGTATTGGGTCTGGCGTGGCTACGCCATTCTCAAAGTGAATCACTGCGCAGCTTTGTATGGTCAGTAATGCGGCAAGTGTGGCCCCGAGTTTCAGCCATTTAATCATTGGGCCTGCTTCCTTTCACACCATACTTTTGCTGTTCGTGGCAAATAAATACCGAGGGTAACTGCACCCCAAAGGACGTCCATCGCATCATAACGCGTTTGCATTTGACTGACCGGACGTGCATTGCAAATTTCTTGCGTGTTAATGGTGTGCTCGCCTATCAGGCCGCCAAGATAAAAGGGTTTGGATTCACTATATTGCGGAGGTAATTGAAGGTCTGGTTGTCCACTCTCGGTAATGGTGACCGTACCGCATGCACTTAGCAATGCAACTAAGATTATTGTGATAAGACATTGTTGGCAGTAATTTGTCATTAAAGTCTGTTGATGGCCGCATGCCACAAATTATATGAGTTTAATTTTATCCACTGCCCAGATTATATCGGGTTTAAGATCGCTATCTCGTGATTGAGTGGGCATTTCGAGGCTTTGCTTATTTTTCGCTACTCTGACTTTCTTGAAGATGTTCAAGCAACTGTTTTTTCAAGCTTTTTGGTATGGCTGTAATCGTAATTGTATCGGATTGTTCGTCAAATAAAATTGTTTGTTGAATTAAATCTGAAGAAAACGACAAGCTTAGACCGTTGCCTTTTCCAGATAGGCGCACTAGATGTTTAAGTTTGCGTGTATCGGGACGGATTTGCTCATTAAGTTTTACCTGTTCTTGCGCTTGCGCAAATTCAGCAAAGTTATTGGGCTGTTGTTCGTTTAAGCAAACGGACAAGTCGTTCAGTGGAACCGGCTCGCCAAGTTGTTGTTGCTCAACACAAAAGTCATAGGCCTTTTGTCGAATATTTGCCGCGTCTTTAACATCATTATTTTTGGTGTAGGCTGCCAATACTTCCATTAAAGTTTCAGTTTCTTGTTTAGTATCGATGCTATTTTGAAACCCGATGCTTTGTGTAAAAGCTTCACCAAGCTTTGCTTGACCGCGACCACGTATCATTGTCAGATAAGGCGTGCCTGCTTCTGCATTTTTCCAGTCGTCCAGGTCAATCCGCAGTGCGAACTCTAATTTGGACGTGTTAAGGAATTCTGAGGTATCAAGGCTCAGAGAGCGATCGAGTTGCAAGCCGGCTTGGTTTTCTAATAAAAAAATATAACAGCGAGGGCCATCTGCACGTTCTTCCATCAATATGACGGGATATAATTCAAAGCTCTCGCTTGTTTTGTCGCACAGTTCTTTGAGATGTTGCATGTATAAGGTAGCAAACTGCTCGAAGCTAATTTTACTGTTGTAAGCTTCGTTTAGGTAGGAGGCGAATGGAAATTGGCTGTGATCATCCGAAAAAACACCATAGTACTTACCTGCGCGAAACTGAAACAGCTTCTTGAGTTGTGCAAATAGACCTTCATCATCGGCTCCGACCTGGTTTTTTTGTTCGCGCAACCTAAGCGTTGCTGGTTGGTCCTCTTGCCAGCGACTTATTTTGTGGTAGATGAGAGACTGGATCGCCATCGTTTACTCTGACTAGTTTATGGATAAAATTTTTTACTGGGCGTAAGTTTTTAAATCGGTATCGGCTCCGACGCAGGCGGACTACCGACTCGATTATTGTGTTTACGCAACTCACACACGATGCTATGCAGCGAAGCGCTGCGTATAAGTTGCTTTAGACAGCCTAAAGATCGAGACTTTTAACCGCCGAGTCAATATCGTTGTCGCTATTTGCTGAGGCATGCTGGTCGGCATCAGTTTGTTCTGAATCTGAGTGAGCCACTACCACCACTGCAATCAGGCCCGCAGCTTTGATGGTGTTTGCGATCATTGTCTTTTCTTCAGTGCTATGCTCGCCATTGATTAACACGGCTGTGCGGCCTGTATTAAATAGCTGTCGTTCAATGGCCTGTGCGAGAACAGCCGCGGCATCGCCACCGCAGCTGATTACTTGACCCGTTTGCCCATAGCGCTGCTCGCGCTCTGCTTGACTGACAGGATCCCAGTCGCCGAGAGAGGCTGATTCAACTTTTGCAACGATCATGCCCGCGCCAACCGTCACATTCGTTAAACGATCAATAATTATAAAGGCGCCCGTCGCGCGGTTATCTGCATATGAATCGAAGGCAACCGTTTGGTTGAGGTGTACGTTACAGAGCGCAATGCTGTTTAACTCAAGTTGGTTGCTTGGCTGTTTGGCAAGGGTATTGACGTCGATCAGGTGCTCGATACTTTGAATAGAGCCAGAGGCTAGCGTGGAGCCAAGCTTAATATCTAACAACTTTCCAGGGTTAAGGCTATCTTCAGTCATCCACACAATATGTGCGCTGAAACTATGACCGACCTCTGGTTGGCAATCCGGTTTAACCAGCATGTCGCCACGGCTGATATCAATCTCATCATTCAGCGTTAAAGTAACGGCTTGGCCGGCAAACGCCTCGGCTAAATTACCATCGTAGGTTACAATCTCTTTGACTGTACTTGATTTACCTGACGGTAGCGCAATTACTTTATCGCCCGGGTGAACGATGCCAGACGCGATCGTGCCGCAGAAGCCTCGAAAGTTTAGGTTGGGACGGTTCACATATTGAATAGGCAGACGGAAGTCGACAAAGTTTTTATCCTCTGCCACCTCTACACTCTCAAGAATATCCATTAAGGGTCGACCGGTGTACCAAGGCGTATGTTCACTGATGGAAACAACGTTTGTGCCTTTCAACGCTGATATAGCTACAAACTCAATATCATTCAGGTTGAGTTGTGAGGCAAATTCCAAATAGTCTTGTTTGATTTCATTAAAGCGTGTTTCGCTGTAGTCGACGATATCCATCTTATTAATCGCAACGACCACATGTTTGATGCCAAGCAGCGATGCAATGAATGAGTGGCGTCGGGTTTGGGTAAGTACGCCATGTCTCGCGTCGATCAAAATAATGGCGAGATCAGCCGTCGAGGCGCCCGTTGCCATATTACGCGTATATTGCTCATGTCCCGGGGTGTCAGCAATGATGAATTTACGCTTTGCTGTTGAGAAGTATCGGTAAGCAACATCAATCGTGATACCTTGCTCGCGTTCTGCTTGTAGGCCATCTACTAAGAGTGCTAGGTCAATTTCGCCTTCGTTTGTCCCGGATTTAACGCTATCTTTTTTAATCGCTTCTAATTGATCCTCATAAATCATTTGCGAATCGTGTAGTAGGCGTCCGATAAGTGTGCTTTTTCCGTCGTCAACGCTACCGCAAGTGAGCAGGCGCAGTAGTTGTTTTTGCTCATGCTGTTTCAGATATTCATTGATATCTTCGCTAATTAGTTCTGACTGGTGTGACATTTTAAAATCTCTTAGAGCGGGAGCCATGTCTGGCTCGCGTTATCAAGTTCTTGTTAACTTTCAAGCGTTGGTTGAACGTGCGTTTGCGCGATTAAAAATAACCTTCGCGCTTCTTCTGTTCCATTGAACCTGCCGAGTCATGATCGATCACACGCCCTTGACGTTCCGAACTTGTTGTAAGCAACATTTCTTGTATTATTTCGGGTAAGGTTGTTGCTTCCGATTCAACGGCGCCGGTGAGTGGGTAGCAACCTAGCGTGCGAAAACGAACAGATTTCATTTCTGGCTCTTCGCCATCAAGAAGTGGCATACGCTCGTCATCAACCATAATCATAACGCCATCACGTTCAACGACTGGTCGTTCTGCTGAGAAGTAAAGTGGCACTAGGTCGATACTCTCGAGGTGAATATATTGCCAGATGTCTAGCTCAGTCCAATTAGAAAGCGGAAATACGCGGATGCTTTCGCCTTTGTTTACCTTGCCATTGTAAACGTTCCAAAGCTCTGGGCGCTGGTTTTTTGGATCCCATCGATGATTTTCATCACGGAACGAGTAAACACGTTCTTTTGCTCTCGATTTTTCTTCATCGCGCCGCGCACCACCGAAGGCCGCATCAAATCCATACTTGTTCAAGGCTTGCTTGAGCCCTTGCGTTTTCATGATGTCAGTATGCTTTGCACTGCCATGACTAAATGGCCCAACGCCCTCTTTGACGCCATCTTCATTGATATGAACGATTAGATCGAAGCCATGTTTATCGGCAAGTTCATCGCGAAATTTAATCATATCTTGGAATTTCCAAGTCGTATCTACATGCAGCAATGGAAAAGGTAGCTTGCCCGGTGCGAATGCTTTTAATGCCAGGTGTAACATGACGGCGGAGTCTTTGCCGATCGAGTACAGCATCACGGGGTTGTCAAACTCCGCTGCTACTTCCCGGATAATATGGATGCTTTCCGCTTCCAATTGCTTTAAATGCGTTAGGTTGTAATCAGTCATTATTGCGAGAAACTCTAATTTTGCTAAAGCAGGCCATTAGGCACCGCGACAAGCTCTGCCACGAAACCGTTGACCCAAAAAAGGAGCGCAACTATAGCAAAAAGGTAAACCATAAAAAAGTATGTTAGACCTTATCTGTTTGGCGCTTTTTCACTTTGCAGCCCCATCTTTTGTCACTTGTTGGCGTTAATTCATGTAAAGCCTTTAGACAGCAGTTTCCTAAACGGTATAATACGTGGCACTACGGCGCCGCCTTGGCGTCCCCTTAGTAAACGTTGTATCGAACAAATAGCTCCTTCCCGTGCTGAAGTGACTGTGTTCGACGTTTAGATCAAGATTTAAAGAGAGTCTAATGGATGTAAATGCATACATGGCGGAGCTGGGCCAAGCTGCGCGTAATGCCGCTGCGGAAATGGCAGTCGCAAGCACCGATCAAAAAAATAGGGCGTTGTTAGCGACGGCAGATGTATTAGATGAACGGCGTGATGTGCTAATAACTGAAAATCAGAAAGATTTGCAAGCTGCAGAGGCGAGCGGTCTTGAGCCTGCAATGGTTGACCGGTTGGCGCTAACGTCAAAAGGCATTGACGCCATGATAGAAGGCTTGAAGCAAGTCGCAGCCTTAGCTGATCCCGTTGGTGTGATTAATGACCTTAAATACATGCCAAGTGGTATTCAAGTGGGTAAAATGCGCGTGCCTCTGGGGGTCATTGGTATTGTTTATGAATCGCGTCCAAATGTAACGGTTGAAGCCGCGAGTCTATGCATAAAATCTGGTAATGCGACCATTTTGAGAGGCGGTTCCGAAGCGATTCACTCTAACAAGGCAATTGCAGAGTGCATCGCATTAGGCTTACAGCAGGCTAATTTGAGCGAGACCGCTGTGCAAGTGGTTGCGACAACTGATCGGTCCGCGGTCGGTGCGCTGATTACGATGCCCGAGTATGTCGATGTTGTGGTGCCACGTGGCGGAAAAGGTTTGATCGAGCGAATCAGTCGTGATGCTAAAGTGACGGTCATCAAACACTTAGATGGCATTTGCCATGTTTACATTGATGATCAAGCGGATCTATTGAAAGCGGAAGCGATTGCGGATAATGCAAAAACCCACCGCTATGGTACCTGCAACACAATGGAAACGTTATTGGTAAATGAGCAAATCGCCGGCGAAATTTTACCGAAACTTGCCCGAGTTTATATTGGTAAAAATGTCGAGTTACGTGGTTGTGCAAAAACATGCCAGCTAATAGACGAGGCTGTGCCAGCCAAGGCGGAGGACTGGGTGACCGAATATCTGGCACCGGTTTTAGCGATAAAAGTGGTTGAATCAATGGCCGAAGCAATCGTGCATATTAATCGCTATGGTTCTCACCACACGGATGCGATTGTCACAGAAAACTATACGAAGTCGCGACATTTTCTTACAGCCGTTGATTCTAGTTCAGTCATGGTAAATGCGTCGACTCGTTTCGCCGATGGCTTTGAATATGGTTTGGGCGCGGAAATAGGGATTTCGACCGATAAAATCCATGCGCGTGGTCCGGTTGGACTAGAAGGGTTGACCTCTGAGAAATATGTCGTATTAGGTGATGGTCATATTCGTCAGTAAGGCGGGTTACGGTCGAATAAAAATTTATTGGCAAGCAGCGAGCTGATCCATGCGCTTAATTTTTGGTGGGAGTTTTGATCCGGTTCATGTTGGCCATTTGCGGATTTTGCGAGAGTTAGCTGAGGTGCTCGGGTTGCACTCGGCTCACCTAATGCCGTGTAAAGCGCCCGTGCATAAAGCCTCAACTGAAGCGTCGCTGACGGCACGTCTTGATATGCTGCAAAGAGTTTGTCTCGACGATGATTTCTACAAATTGGATTCCCGTGAGATCAACAGGTCGAGTCTAAGTTATACGATCGATTCGTTGCTATCGCTTCAACAAGATTTTCCCGACGAGTCGCTGGTATTAGTGATGGGCACAGACAGCGCTCTTAGTTTGCCCCGCTGGCATCGATCAAGCGAACTTGCCTCGTTATGTCACCTGGCAATTCTTCGGCGACCTGGAGTTTCAACTGAAACATTGGCAGAGGGGTTGTCGCCGCTGGGATTTAAACAAGTGCTTAATGCCGATTTGCTAGTGGCCGCCAAAAGCGGCTTGGCGCTTGAATTAAACGTCCAGCAACTGGATATCTCGAGCTCCGACGTTCGGGCACGAGTTAAGAAAGGTAAAAATATTCGTTACTTAGTGACGGATGCAGTTTTCGATTATATTTGTGATAATAAGCTGTACAGAGATTAATCAATAGAGGTGAGCCTCCAATTTATGGAAACAAATGAAATGAAAGACGTGGTCATTAATGCTTTGCAAGATTTAAAAGCTGACAATATCAATGTACTTGATGTAAAAGCCCGAACCAGTGTTACAGACTTAATGGTTATCGCATCAGGCACGTCAAGTCGTCATGTCAAATCGCTCGCTGACAATGTTGTGAGTGAAATTAAAGGCCATGGTGGAAAGCCGCTAGGTGTCGAAGGTGCGGAGTCTAACGACTGGATTCTGGTCGATCTGGGTGAGATTGTTGTTCACGTTATGATGCCTGCAACGCGTTCGTTTTATGATCTTGAACGGTTTTGGCAAGACTCTGATGAGATTGATCAGCTCGCATCAGAAACACAGCAGTAAGTTGTCCTGTCGAGTTGTTTAGGTAATGAAGTTAAAAGTCATTGCTGTAGGCACGAAAATGCCACCTTGGGTAGAAATGGGTGTTCAGGAGTACTCGAAGCGGCTGCCGCGCGACATGCCGCTTGAATTCATTGAAATTCCAATTGGGAATCGAGCAAAAAACGCAAACCTTGCGCGCGCCGTTAAGCAGGAAAGCGATCAAATACTTACACAAGTTAAACCGCAAGATCACGTGATTGCGCTCGAAGTCACCGGTAATAATTGGAGTACAGAAAAACTGGCTAAGCAAATGCAAAATTGGCAAATGCAGGGTCAAAATATTATTTTTCTCATTGGTGGACCAGACGGCTTGAGTGACGCCTGTCGGGCCCGAGCTAATCAACAGTGGTCATTTTCGGCATTGACCTTGCCCCATCCAATTGTCAGAATCATTTTGTCAGAGCAGCTCTATCGGGCTTGGTCGATTACTCAAAACCACCCTTATCATCGTTCATGATCTTAACCTGTTTCCATTGTTTCCATTGTTTCCATTGTTTCCATTGTTTCCGTAATTGTGTGGTCGGAGCTTTAAAATGAAGGGTAGTCAGCCCCTTAAAGACGATAACCGTGAGCGGAGCATTTTTGCTGTTCGCACGATTATTGCGATTTTTATCGTGATGGGCATGCTCGGCGCACTCGTTTGGCGGCTTTACCATTTGCAAGTAGTAGACTACGAGCACTACAACACCTTGTCCGATAAGAATAGGATGCAACTGCAACCCGTCGCACCGAATAGAGGCTTAATTTACGATAGGCACGGTGCGTTGTTGGCTGACAACCAGCCAGTGTTCAGCTTATCCATCATTCCCGAGTTGGTAGATAACCTAGAGAGCCAACTATCCGCCTTACGTGGCCTTGTTGACATAAGTGATGATCAAGTAAAGCGCTTCAGGAAGTTGTTAAAACGCGCAAGACGTCCATACCAGCCAGTCAGCTTAAAAGGTAAATTGTCCGAAGCAGAAATTGCGATTATTGAGGTTAGGCGCCATGAGTTTCAGGGTGTTGAAGTTATTGCACAGCTCGCTCGTTATTACCCGTTTGGCGAGTTAACCGCCCACTCATTAGGTTATGTAGGCCGAATCAATGAAGAAGAATTAGCGACGCTCGACGAGCGTAATTACTCGGCGACAAATTACATTGGAAAATTAGGGGTTGAGCGTTTTTATGAGGCGGAGCTACATGGCACGGCGGGGCTGCAAACAATAGAAACCAATGCGGGGAATCGAATTCTCCGAGTACTCAATGATGTGCCACCTGTGCCGGGTAAAAATTTGGTATTGCATCTTGATATCGCTCTGCAAGCAAAAGCTCAACAATTATTGGAGGGAAAACGTGCGGCGGTGGTCGCTATTGAGCCCTCGACAGGTGGCATCCTTGCGATGGTAAGTACGCCAAGTTTTGATCCTAATAAGTTTGTTACCGGTATCGATCATGCAAGTTATGACGCACTGCGTGATTCATTAGATCTACCGTTGTTTAACCGGGCGCTCAAGGGTCGTTATCCGCCCGGCTCGACGATAAAACCCATTGTTGGTATGGCGGGTTTAGATGTTGGCGCTGTTACTAAATCTTACTCAATTATGGATTACGGATTTTATCGCTTACCCAATGAGGAGCGCTTGTATCGCGATTGGAAGCGCGAGGGTCATGGACGCATGAATTTATTTACGTCGATTACAGAGTCTTGTGATACGTATTTCTATGATTTGGCCTTTAAAATGGGCGTTGATGATATGTCTCGTTACTTGGGGTATTTTGGTTTTGGCCAAAATACATCCCTCGATATTGACGAGGCACGTTCGGGGCTCTTGCCGAGCCGAGATTGGAAGCGAGGGTTGCGCGGAGAGCCATGGTATCCAGGTGACTCATTAAATATGGGCATTGGTCAGGGTTATATGCTTTCTACACCGCTTCAGTTGGCAGCGGCTACCGCGTTAATTGCTAATCGAGGTGCTTGGGTGGCACCGCGTATGTTGAAGCAAACCGGAGATAAATCAATTGTCTTGAGTCAGCGTGAGAACGCGTTGGGTGACGTTTCCCTGCGTAAACCGGAGAATTGGGAATATATTGTCGATGCGATGGAGTCTGTTATGCACGGCAAAAAGGGTACCGCGCGAGGTAGCGGTTATGGTGCCCAATATCGCATGGCAGGTAAAACCGGGACAGCCCAAGTTGTTGGGATTGCTCAGGGCGAAGAGTATGATGCTGAAGCGCTTGCCGAGCGGCATCGAGATCATGCCTTATTCGTGGGTTTTGCACCGGTAGATGAACCGCAGATTGCGGTTGCCGTGATTGTTGAGAACGGTGGCGGTGGAAGCGTATCCGCGGCCCCGGTGGCACGCGCCTTGTTTGATCATTGGTTGGTCGACGCAGAGCGTCTGAATGTTGGAGAAGCCTCCGGTGAATAATGATTTTTTGCGTCAGATGCCAGGCGCTGATGCGCATTTATCAAAACAAAGCTCACTGTTTTATCGTTTGCATATTGATCCGATTTTATTGGGTCTACTCATTACTCTAGGTTTGTTCGGTTTAGTGATTTTGTATAGTGCTAGCGGTGAGAGCTGGTTCTACGTGCAAAAACAAGCCTTACGCTTTGGTGTGGCCTTGCTGGCTATGTTGGTTTTTGCGCAGCTTGATCCGCAGATATTTAAGCGCTGGACTCCTGTCCTTTTTGCCTTAGGGCTGCTCGCCTTACTTGGTGTGATGTTTTTCGGCGTCGGTGCGAAGGGTGCTCAGCGTTGGCTGCAATTGCCGGCTTTACCTCGGTTTCAACCCTCTGAATTTATGAAGTTGATTGTGCCCATGATGGTTGCTTGGTTCTTGGCACGGCGTTACTTACCGCCTTATTTTAAGGATATTTTAATTAGTCTGTTAATTGTGGTGGTGCCGGTCATGTTGATTGCCATGCAACCGGATTTGGGTACCTCTATCCTCATCGCCTCATCCGGCTTATTCGTCATTTTATTTGCCGGTATTTCTTGGAAAATTGTGATGGGTTTCGGTGTGGTGTTTACTTCACTAGTTCCCGTGCTTTGGTCTTTCTACATGAAAGATTATCAAAAACAGCGTGTACTGACCTTTTTTGATCCTGAAAGTGATCCCTTAGGCGCGGGTTGGAATATTATTCAGTCCAAGACAGCAATTGGGTCTGGGGGTATTTGGGGGAAGGGCTGGTTAGAGGGGACTCAATCACATCTGAACTTTTTACCAGAGAGCCATACAGATTTTATTATCGCGGTTTGTGCGGAAGAATTTGGTTTAGTTGGTGTGTTAGTTTTGCTCAGCCTTTATCTATTAATTGTGCTGCGTGGCCTAAATATCGCGTTAAAAGCACAAGATTCTTACTGCCGCCTCTTGGGGGGGAGTTTGATCCTCACCTTTTTCGTCTATGTGTTCGTAAACATAGGTATGGTCAGTGGGATCCTGCCAGTTGTGGGCGTACCACTGCCATTAGTGAGTTATGGCGGCACCTCGATTGTGACGATTATGGCTGCATTTGGCGTACTTATGTCGATCCATACCCATCGAAAGATGCTCGTGCATAGGTAGAGATTTTTGCTTGCCTGGAGAGTGCTCGAGATGACTTTTTGTCTTCAACCAAGCGCATAATTCTGTCAAAAAAAGTCCTACCAAATCTTAATTTTGTTTAGCTATAAAACGATGGCGGGATGCTTTCCTTAAGCACTACACTTAAGCATGTTTGTTAACTCAGTAGCACAAATTTTATGACGTTTACTTTCTTAGGTTTTAAGCGGGCTATGACTTCTAACATGGCTGCGTTTTGTTTGGTTCTCTCCGGTATGAGCATATCGTCTAGTGGCTTTGCTAATTATCTCACGCATCCACAGAGCAGCGAGTTTATTGATCAAATGGTAGATGATCATGGGTTTGAGAGGCAGCAGCTTGAGCGATGGCTGGCTTCAGCCAAAAAGAAACAATCCATTCTTGATGCAATCTCACGCCCTGCAGAAAAGCGTTTAACGTGGTCGGGTTATTCTAAAATATTCATTAAGCCGGCTCGTATAGCGAAAGGGAAATCGTTTATGGAAGCTTACGCCGCCGAACTGAGTCGAGCGGAAGAGAAGTATGGTGTTCCGAGAGAAATTATTACGGCAATCATCGGTGTAGAGACCCGCTATGGCGAAAACAAAGGAAGCTATCGGGTGATAGATGCCTTGTCGACGCTTGGTTTTGATTACCCTCCGCGTTCAAAATTTTTCCGAAAGGAGTTAGGACAGGTTCTGTTACTGGCTCGTGAGCAAGGATTTGATCCGTTAGTCCTCAAAGGTTCCTACGCCGGAGCGATGGGGTATGGCCAGTTTATTCCGTCAAGTTATAGGCACTATGCAGTTGATTTTGATGGTGATGCAATCGCTGACATTTTAGATAACCCGATCGATGCAATTGGTAGTGTTGCCAATTATTTTGCGCGTCACAAGTGGAAGGCGGGCGAGGGTGTGGCGTTTGAGGCCACATTTGATACTAATGAATATAAAGCCCTTATTCACAAGGGCCTTAAACCTAAATTTACGATGGCTGACATGCAAAGTGTGGGCTTGCAGAACGCAATAGATATTCCGGATAGCGATGCCGCTAAAATTCAAATTTTAAAGGGTGACAATGGCGAAGAGCTTTGGGTAACACAGCATAATTTTTATGTGATTACGCGTTATAATCATAGCCATCTTTATGCAATGGCCGTGTATCAATTAGCGAAGGCGTTAGGCTTAGACAGTTGAGAATCTTCTTTGTCCTTATCGTATTAATCTTTATTACGGCCTGCAATACGGCACCACCGTCGCGTTATAGTATGGCTCATGACAAAGCCCCAAAGGGCAATTTTGATGCGGCTAATGTTCCAGAAGCGACTCCAAAGTGGGAACCGATTAGCCCTCAAGGCAATAAATCGCCCTATCAAGTGCTGGGTAAGACCTATGAGATTTTGTCTAGCAACAAAAATTATGTAGAGGAGGGCGTGTCTTCCTGGTATGGCTTAAAATTTCATGGTGAGCTGACGTCGAATGGCGAAGTGTATGATATGTATGCCCTGTCCGCTGCGCATAAAACCTTGCCAATACCCACTTATTTAAGGGTGACAAATTTGGCAAACGGGAAAAAGATTATTGTGCGCGTCAACGACCGAGGTCCTTTTCATGGTGATCGTCTGATTGACCTGTCTTATGCAGCCGCTATTAAATTGGGTTTTCAAAAACAGGGAACTACGAAAGTAAAGCTCGAAGCAATTAACACCGCGCCGCCCGCATCAGTTGCGATTAGTTCAACCGAACTGAGTGAAAATCGGTTAGCGTCGTTTGTGCAAGTAGCGGCTTTTGGTGCGCGTGCTCATGCTGATGCATTAGCGAAAAAGCTACGCACGTTTATTGACTCAGCTGAGGTTTTTACCGCGCAGGCGTTTAATTTGGCTAAGCCACTATTTCGCGTGCGCATCGGTCCGTTTGATTCGGATGCCGAAGCGCAGCAAGTAATGCAGCAGGTCAAGGATGAAAAAGTAGGACAGCCGATTGTTATTGTCCGCTCTTTGCAAGCAAAGGGCGCTTGACGCTGATACTGGTTTGGTTACTAACTTGTAGGGTGATTGGAGCATTTAAATCAGTTACACTCCTGCGCAATTTCTCACGGCTAGCGCGTCTATACTATGGCTGCTCGTTTTTGTTTTTTCTGCTGATAAAAGTCGGATCTTTTATGTCTAAATCCTTATCTTTACGCCTCGTTTCTTTGCTTGTGTTGAGTGCTTTCAGTGCACTGGTTGCTGCGAAACCTGCTTTAATTCCCTCACCACCGCAGGTCTCAGCCAGTTCATATATTTTAATTGATGTGGCGAGTGGCGAAGTCATCGTTGAGGGTAATGCTGATGAGCGGCTTCCACCAGCGAGTCTAACGAAGATGATGACGGCTTACATCGTTGAAAGTGAAGTGGCGAAGGGTCGTGTAAATCTGTTCGATGAGGTGCCCATTAGCGTAAAAGCTTGGCGCACGGGTGGTTCCAAAATGTTTATCAAAGAAGGGACTAAAGTCGGTTTAGAAAACTTGTTAAAAGGCGTCATTATTCAGTCCGGTAATGACGCAAGCATTGCGCTCGCAGAACATGTTGCCGGCAGCGAGGAAGCCTTTGCTGATATTATGAATCAACAAGCGATCGAGCTAGGGATGACCGACAGCGGGTTTCAAAATGCGACAGGTCTTCCTGCAGAAGGTCACTACTCGACGGCCCGAGATCTCTCGATTTTAGCTAAAGCAATTATTCAAGATTATCCAGAGCAATACCCATTGTATGCAGAGAAATTTTTCACGTATAACAATATTCGTCAACCCAACAGAAATCGCTTGCTATGGCGGGATAAATCAGTCGATGGCTTAAAAACAGGTCATACTAACGCGGCCGGTTATTGTTTGGTGGCGTCCGCTAAGCGCGGCGATATGCGACTTGTTAGTGTGGTAATGGGCACAAAGAGCGAAGAGGCGCGGGCAAAAGAAACGCAAAAGCTCCTTAATTATGGTTTTAGATATTACGAAACGCATAAGTTATATACAGCGGCCGAATCACTCACTACCTCTCGTGTATGGGCTGGGGCGATTGACAACTTTAGCCTCGGTTTAGCAAAAGAGGTGGTCGTTACCATCCCTCGCGGTCAAAAGTCAGAACTAAAAGCACAGATCGATATTCAAGATCCAATCGAAGCGCCGGTTGAAATCGGACAAGAGTTTGGCCGTTTGACTGTCACCTTGGATGATAAGGTCATTGTTGACCAGCCATTGGTCGCATTAGAAGATGTTTCGTTAGGTGGTTTTTTTAAGCGTTTGTGGGATACGCTTACGCTATTCTTTGTTGGTTTATTCTCGTAAGTTTTCAAAAGTCGGCTGTTTGGAGGGCGTATGCAAGTCCCTGAATTAGAGTTTCCATGCGATTACCCCATAAAAGTGATCGGTGATAGTAGCGTTGATTTTGCAGCAGTAATCGGTGCTATTGTTGTCGAGCATGTTCAAGGTTTTGATCCGACCACGATTGTCGAACAAGCCAGTCGCAATGGTAATTTTGTTTCGCTGCGTATTAAGTTTAGGGCAGAGAGTCGTATACAATTGGATACGTTGCACAAAGCCTTAATTGATTCTGGGCGCGTTAAAATGGTTATTTAGAGAGCCTCATTACCTTTGGATGCTGCTTTCTATTATGGTGTTGTTTTAAAGCGCCAGTGTTTTAGCTCCAAATGAATATGTCTAACGTATACTTATGTACTGCGTAACCAATCTTGAATAGTGGAAGGCTAATGTCCGAAGATATGCAAGTAAACTCTGAAGCGGCGGAGCAAACGCTTGTCGTGCGAATGATTGATGGTCTGCTTGAGTATGAGCCGGTTTGGAAGGCCATGCAGGGCTTTACCGATACTCGCGGCGTTGATTCAGAAGATCAAGTTTGGCTTTTACAGCATCGGCCCGTGTTTACGCAGGGTCAGGCTGGAAAAGAAGAGCATATCTTGCGTCCGGGTGATATTCCGGTCGTGCAAGTAGACAGGGGCGGGCAGGTTACTTATCACGGTCCAGGCCAACTTGTCGTGTATACGATGTTTGATATTGATCGGATGGGCATTGGCGCAAGGCAGCTTGTTTCCGGGATTGAAGATTCTATACTCGGCTTGTTAAAACTTTACGGGGTCGATGCCGTCGCCAAACAAGATGCGCCTGGTGTTTACGTAGATGACGAAAAAATTGCATCAATTGGACTGCGCATTCGAAAAGGAAAATCCTTTCATGGCTTAAGTCTAAATGTAGATATGGATCTGGAGCCCTTTACGCGCATCAATCCGTGTGGTTTTCAAGATCTTAAAATGCGGCAGCTCAGTGAGTTTGTTGCTGAACCGATCGAGCAAGTAGCTGGTCGGTTGGTTGAAATGATTCAGCATCGTTTTGGCTACAAAGAAATACTGATGGAGTATAAAGAAACGCTATGAGCTTGAATGCCTCCGAGAACACGACCGAAAAGCCTGTACGCAAGAAAGTGGTGCAAGGCGAAAAATTACGGGGTGCCGAAAAGGTCGCTAGAATCCCGATCAAAGTGATTCCGACTGACAAAATGCCGCGCAAACCAGATTGGATTCGAGTGCGAGTGCCGGCGACACCTCGTATCGACGAAATAAAGCGTAAGCTCCGTCATCATGGTTTGCACACCGTATGTGAAGAGGCATCGTGTCCGAATTTAGGTGAATGTTTTGGTGGTGGTACCGCGACGTTCATGATTATGGGCGATATATGTACGCGTCGCTGTCCATTTTGCGATGTGGCACACGGGCGACCAAAACCGCTTAACCAAGATGAACCGCGTGAATTGGCAGAAGCCATTGCCGACATGGGCTTAAATTATGTTGTCATTACCTCGGTAGATCGCGATGACTTGCGTGATGGAGGGGCTCAGCATTTCGCAGATTGTATTAGCGAAACGCGTATACGCAGTGACAAAATCCAAATTGAGGTATTAGTGCCTGACTTCCGGGGTCGCATGGAGGTTGCACTTGATATTTTGAAGCTAACACCACCAGATGTTTTTAATCATAATTTAGAAACGGTTCCCACGCTTTACAAGAAAGTTCGTCCCGGGTCAGATTATCAGTGGTCTTTAGATCTGTTAAAGCGCTACAAAGCGCTTGCGCCTGGCGCTCTAACCAAATCTGGTTTGATGCTTGGTATTGGTGAGACGATACAAGAAGTCGAGCAGGTTATGCTTGATTTACGTGCCCATGATGTCGATATGCTAACGCTCGGGCAATACTTACAGCCATCCCGAGATCATTTGGCTTTAGAACGCTTTGTGACCCCTGAAGAGTTTGATTTACTTGGGGAAAAGGGCCGCAAAATGGGCTTTAAACATGTCGCTAGCGGGCCAATGGTGCGCTCGTCTTATCATGCGGATAAGCAGCTAAAAGGTGAGGCAGTTGGTTAAGCCCATGTAACGTTTGCCCCACTCCCTTTGCGTGGTGTATCACTGAGGAAGCCATGTCTGACAAACCCCAAAAACCTTCATTTGATTTATCGAAGATCAAAACAGGGAGTTTTGAGCGCCGGTTAAGTCTCACGAAAGCCGGTTTAATGGCCGGGTCTCGTATGGCATCGCGGTATACATCCACCTTATTTGCAGATAAAGAAACTAAACGTTTAGAACGCAGCAAGGCGCTTTCTCGAGAAGCAAATTATCTAGTTGCGGAATTAGGTAAGCTCAAAGGCAGTGTGGTCAAGATTGGTCAAGTAATGGCTCTGTACGGTGAGCATTTCTTACCCGACGAAGTCACGCAAGCACTTCATACACTTGAGGATCGCACGCAGGCGATGGAATGGCGCGTGATCAATGACTGCTTGTTAGAGCAACTTGGCCATGTTGTCCTAAATGAGCTTGAAATAAACCCTCTGCCTATTGGTAGTGCCTCATTAGGGCAAGTGCATCGCGCCAAAGTTAAAAAAACGGGTGAAGAGCTTTGCCTAAAGGTCCAATATCCCGGTGTCGCTGAATCCATTGACGCCGACTTAGATGCGGTCACACAACTATTAAAATTAGCGAACCTCGTCTCGAAGGGGCCTGCTTTTGATGATTGGCTTCACGAGGTGCGGGTCATGATGCACCGTGAAGTTGACTATTCACTGGAGGCAGCCACTACGCAGGCGTTCCACGATATGCTTGTGGGTGATGAGCGTTTTATTGTGCCGAGGGTATATGCGCGTTACAGCTCTGGTAGCGTGTTAGCGACGTCCTACGAAGCGGGTGAGCATGTGACCAGTGAGCATGTGGCCGCGTTGTCGCAAGTTCAGCGTAACCTTCTCGGTGAAAGCTTTCTCGATCTGTTCTTAAAAGAGCTTTTTGTATGGCATCAAATTCAGACGGACCCTAATTTTGGTAATTATCGCGTTCGAATTGAGAGTGACGAGACGAGGTTAAATAAGAATCAACCGTCAGTACGACTGGTGCTGTTAGATTTTGGTGCAGTTCAGCATTACGACGATGCCTTTATTCGTCCAGTATGTCAGATGATTTCGTGTGCTTATCACGAAGATTTAGCCGGCGTGATTGAGGGAGGAATAGCGCTCGGTTTTATGCAACGAGAGTGGCCTCACGAGGTGCTCGAGCGTTTTGGGCAGGTGTGTATCGATGTGCTTGAGCCCTTGGCCTCTGCGGATAGTAAATTAGCGCGAACGATTCCGAAAAGTTGCTTAAATAGCGATGGTCAATACTGTTGGAATGAGAGCGACTTGCCAACTCGGGTCGCAAAAAACGCAACGCGTTCGGCGATAAGCCGTTACTTTAAGATCCCGCCAAAAGAGTTTGTATTTCTTAATCGTAAATTGGTTGGGGTGTATACCTTTATTTCTGTAATACAGGCGCAATTTAATGGTGAGAAACAATTACAAACTTATTTACAGGCCTTCGATGCAGATGCTTAGCAATCATGGTTTAAATGCTATAAAATGCGCGCCTTGAATTATTTGAGACGCACCTCGTGAGCAGCCTTAAACATATACGTAATTTTTCTATTATTGCCCATATTGACCATGGTAAATCGACGTTAGCAGATCGGTTTATACAAGATTGTGGCGGTCTAAGTGCCCGTGAAATGGAAGCGCAAGTGCTTGATTCGATGGATATTGAGCGTGAGCGTGGGATCACAATCAAAGCGCAGAGTGTCACCTTAGATTACAAATCGGACGATGGTGAAGTTTATCAGCTGAATTTTATCGATACGCCGGGCCATGTTGATTTCTCTTATGAGGTGTCTCGTTCACTGGCTGCATGTGAAGGTGCCCTTTTAGTTGTAGATGCGGGGCAGGGCGTAGAAGCGCAATCGGTCGCAAATTGCTACACGGCAATAGAGCAAGGCCTTGAGGTGTTGCCCATTTTAAACAAAATGGACTTGCCGCAAGCAGAACCGGAGCGCGTTAAACAGGAAATTGAAGACATTATTGGCATTGACGCATCAGAGGCCGTGCCGTGCAGTGCAAAAAGCGGGATGGGCGTACGAGAAGTACTAGAAGCGTTGATTAAAACTGTGCCGGCGCCCGTGGGCGATGTGAAAGGTGACCTCCAGGCATTAATAATTGATTCTTGGTTTGATAATTACTTGGGAGTTGTCTCCCTGGTGCGCGTTGTTGAGGGAACATTACGCAAAGGCGATAAGATTTTTATTAAATCGACCGGTAAAACTCAGCAAGTCGATGCCACCGGCGTGTTTACGCCAAAACGTAAAGAAACCGGGATCCTTCAGGCGGGTGAAGTCGGCTTTGTGGTCGCTGGTATTAAGGATATTCATGGTGCCCCTGTTGGCGACACCATCACCCACGCAAAAACACAGGATGTCGAGGCGCTTGCGGGTTTTAAAGAAGTAAAACCGCAAGTCTATGCTGCTTTGTTTCCAGTAAGTTCTGATGATTATGAGACCTTTCGTGAAGCCTTGGAAAAGCTTACGTTAAATGATGCTTCACTTTACTATGAACCCGAAAGTTCGGACGCGCTAGGTTTTGGTTTTCGTTGTGGCTTTTTAGGTATGTTGCATATGGAGATTATTCAAGAGCGTCTTGAGCGTGAGTATGATCTCGATCTAATTACGACAGCGCCTACCGTTGCTTATGAAGTTGTGCAGCGTAACGGTGAAACAGTGGTTGTAGACAATCCTTCTCGCTTACCTGATTTGGGCTCGATCAACGAGATGCGCGAGCCTATTGTAGAAGCTAACATCCTTGTTCCTCAGGACTATTTGGGTAACGTGATTAGCTTGTGTGTGGATAAGCGAGGCGTACAGCGAGATATGCAATTTATAGGCGGTCAAGTGTCTTTGAAATATGATCTGCCAATGGGTGAAGTGGTACTCGATTTTTTCGACAGAATTAAATCGGTGAGTCGCGGGTTTGCCTCGCTGGATTACCAGTTTGTTCGCTTTGAACCTGCCACGCTTGTGAAGCTAGATGTGTTGATTAATGCGGAAAAAGTGGATGCACTAGCACTGATCATACATCGCGATAATGCTCAATCGAAAGGGCGCTTGCTAACCGAAAAAATGAAAGAGTTGATTCCAAGGCAAATGTTTGATGTGGCGATTCAGGCGGCCATTGGGGGGCAAATTGTTGCGCGCCAAACCGTTAAAGCGTTGCGGAAAAATGTAACAGCCAAATGTTATGGCGGCGATGTTAGCCGCAAGAAGAAGCTGTTACAGAAGCAGAAAGAGGGTAAAAAACGGATGAAGCAAGTGGGTAGTGTTGAAATTCCACAAGAAGCGTTTCTGGCCGTATTGAAAGTTGATAGCTAATCGCAATGTCATTAGCGCGGTTTCAAAACATAAAAATAACGATGAAATAGACTAAAACAGTGCGGGTATAGAGGAAACTATGGATATCGATTTTCCCTTGGTGTTGGTTGTATTGACCTTTGTGACGGGGCTAATCTACCTGTTAGATGTGGTGCTATGGCAAAAAAAACGAAAGATTGCACAAGAAAATCTCCCTGAAAATGAGCATAAACTGCCTTGGTTAATCGATAATGCGCGAGGGTTCTTCCCGGTGCTGGCGATCGTCTTAGTATTACGTTCATTTCTTGTTGAACCATTTCAAATACCGTCGGGATCAATGTTGCCAACGCTTGAGGTGGGTGATTTTATTCTCGTTAACAAGTATGAGTATGGGCTTAGACTCCCGGTTTTAGGTACTAAGGTGGTCGCGCTAAAAGATCCGCAGCGTGGAGACGTGATGGTCTTCAAGTTTCCTGACGACAGGAAAACCAACTATATCAAGCGCGTCATTGGTATTCCGGGTGACACGATTCGTTACATTGACAAACAACTTTACATAAATGATGAGTTAGTTGCTGAAAAACAGTTGGCTAATCTGCCGCCTTACAACTTGTTTGAAGAGCAAATTGGTAAGGTGTCGCATCAATTGATTGAACATCAATATTCTCGCAATATCGAATCTGAAGGCGAATGGACTGTCCCAAAAGAGAGTTATTTCGTGATGGGCGATAACCGAGACAACAGTAACGATAGCCGGTTTTGGGGGGTCGTTCCTGACGAATTGGTGGTAGGTAAAGCCTTTGCGATTTGGATGCAGTGGACAGAGTTCTTGTCTATTCCGAGTTTTAAGCGTGTGGGTGGGATTGAATAAGTCGATAGATAGGCTGTTATCATACAGTTGCACCGCGTGGTAATCGATTCGGCGAGCGTCCCATAATTTGTGTTCTCAATGCGTGCCAGCTAACCTTAAGGCAATGTTCAAGTCAATGAGTTCGGTACACGATGAGGCAATTCAAGGAGCCTGTATGTTGAAAAAGAATAATAATTTGCCCTCTAATCAGGCGGGGGCTTCGGCACTTGCGATTTTGATTATTGTTGCGATGGCGGCAATGATCTTGTTGGTGGTTTTTAAATTGTATCCTATTTACTTTGAACACTGGCAGATTCAGTCGGTCGTTGAGTCATTCGAAGAAGAATCGGGTGTTGAAGAGTTATCGGTGGGTGAAGTTGCAAAGCGGTTTAAACTGCGTATGCAAACAAATAATGTTCGCGACGTGCGTTATGATGACGCCATCGAAATTTATAAAGAAGATGGAATCTTAACCATTGATGTTGATTATGAAAGACGCATCAATATATACAAAAATGTAGATGCGGTGGTGGTCTTCCAAGATGTCACAGAAATTAACCCGTAATCGTTTTTATTGAGTAGGTGTGTGTCAGTCAATCCTTATCAGCGCTTAGAAAAAAATATTGCCTATCAGTTTCAGGACAAAACTTTACTTGAGCTGGCATTGACGCATCGCAGCCACAAAGGTGCAAACAATGAACGCGTTGAGTTCCTCGGGGATGCGATTCTAGGGCTTGTGATTGCGCAGCATCTTTATGAAATATTTCCAAAAGCAAAAGAAGGGCAGTTGTCTCGTTTACGCTCGCGTCTTGTAAAAGGCGTTACGTTAGCGGAGATCGCGAAAGAGTTTGACGTGGGTGAGTACCTTCGTTTGGGCCCTGGAGAGTTAAAAAGTGGTGGTTATCGCCGTGAATCTATTTTAGCCGACGCCTTAGAATCGTTAATTGGCGCGATTTATTTGGACAGTGATCATGCAACCGTACAAAAGGTTGTGCTTGATTG
>ENA-OSET01000292-OSET01000292.1-sediment-metagenome-genome-assembly--contig:-NODE-292-length-56750-cov-6.125739_pt1 | contig 56750 bp, 48 predicted proteins | sample MGYA00237882_ERZ534229 | MGnify/ENA primary metagenome ERZ534229 (study PRJEB26408, sample SAMN06266212) | sediment metagenome | isolation source: Hudson Canyon methane seep mesocosm | place: USA:Hudson...
CTTTATTGTGTGGTTGTCCTGTAGTGATGATTCCTTCTGGCTACCTTGTTTCTGAATTAACAAAAGATATTGTCGGGCCGGGTATAGCTATTGGAGTAAGTGATGAAGAAATTGATAAAGCAAAATGTACAGTTCATGAGGTTATTGATAATAATCAGCTTTTAATTACACATTGTTGGCAGCATGTGAAAGACTTTATTGATATTAGTCAACTCAATTTCACACAGGGTAAGGTGGCTTCATCACCCGTCGCCTACGATTGGGCAGGGCCTGTATTAGATTTTGTATCAAGCACGAGCGTGGGAAATATAGAGTACAAATCAAAAAGCAGAAGGGTAAGTGATAGCCTTTGGCTTCAAAGAAACAGCTTATCCGAAGGCCAAGCTGTGATTATGGCCGAACAGATGCATCATAACTGGCTTCATAAACCCACATTTCACTTGATCATAGTATTAAATCATGATGAGTTAGTTCATTTGCCAGATACATTTGAATCATTACAGCAACAGCTCTATGGCGCATGGGGCTTATCAATAATAAGCTCAGAAGCTCAGCCTGAATCTTTAACCGACCTCCCGGAAAATATCGAGTGGATCCAACTGCAATCAACGCTGAATGAAGCGATTAAGCAGACTGTTTCTGAAACAGGCTTAGACTGGATTATTCAGCTAATGCCAGGTGATAAATTATTACCTCACGCATTATGGTCATTCGCTGACTGTATTAATCGACATACAGAATATCGATTTATCTATAGCGATGAAATGACTCATGAAGACTCGCCACAATTATTATTTAAACCTGATTTTAATTTAGAGCTATTAAGGTCTAGTTCATACCTTGGTCGTTCGGCTATTATTAGCCGAGATACGTTTGATAAGATCGGTGGTTATACCGGACTTGCTTATGTTGATATCACAGATCTAGCATTTCATGTTTATGAGACGTGGGGAGAAACTGGCATAGGGCATATTGATGATGTTTTATACCTTGCAGCAGAAATAGAGGTTGATAGCAAAATATTTGCTGATAATGAACTTGCGGTACGGGTCGCTCATATAGACAGGCAAGCTATTAAAGCCCGTGTGTCATTACTTCCAGATAATCTTTTCAAGATAAATTATGCGACAGAAACCGAGCCTTTAATTTCTGTCGTGATGGCTAATAAAAATAATGCATCCCCAATAGTTGCTTGTTTTGGAGAGCTTCACCGAAATACAGCATACGAAAATTATGAATTACTCATTGTAGACCAGATGAGTGATATTGAAGATATGGCTTATATTTATCAAGATGCCCAAGAATTATTTGGACACCGATTGAGATTATTAGAATACGCTGACGCCAATTATTCGGCGGCTATAAATTATGGTGTGTCACAGGCAAAGGGTGATTATGTACTTGTCTTATCAAGTATGGCAGAACCGGTAAATGAATCATGGATGACAGAAATAGCAGCTATTGCTCAACGTGGCGATACGGGAGTGGTAGGTGTTAAAGTTGTTGAAGAAAGTGAACCTTATAAGGTTATTCATGCTGGTGGAACATTGGGTGTTGCCAATGATGTATCAGGTCTATTTTGTGGATCAGACTATGATGATGATGGCTATTTGAATAGAGCCATATTGTCCCAAGAATATGCATTTGTTTCAAGTGCAGCATTTATTGTTAATAAAGCAGACTTTATCTTAGTTGGAGGACTAGACGAAAATGAATTAGCCAATACACATTATTGCATTACTGATTTTTGTTTAAAGATAAAAGAGCGTGGTTATAAAAATAGTTGGACACCGCATGCGGTTGTTCGGCAGGATAGAAAACAGGCATCCGTTAATAATGGTATGTGTGACTTTAATAATGACGGTGCTGAAGATGTTGTTATTCAGCGTTGGTCTAACTATATTGAGCATGACGGGGCCTATAATCGAAATCTAAGCTTGATGGATACGGACTACTCTGTCAGGACAGGTATTCCTGTCGAGTGGTCAGAAGCCCGATATGGCAAACCTAGAATTATGGCCTTTCCTTTTAGTCCGAATGCTATCGGTGAGTTCCGAGTGCGAGGCCCATTGAATAGTTTATCAAAAGAAGGGAGGATAGAAACGTCTATCTTGCCCAATCATGTGGAAATTATTACCCCTTTTATTCCTTCAAAGTTTGAAGTTAAAAGGGCTCGGCCTGATATTGTTTATCTAAACTATACATTGTCAGATGAGCATTACACATTTTTACAATGGTTGAAGTCAGAAACTAAGGTGTTTATTGTTTTCTCAATGGATGATCTTATTACCTCATTACCCAAAAAGAATGATGCTAGAAAATTATTATATAAAGATATACGGCATCGCCTCAGGAGAACGTTAGCATTATGTGACAGGTTGATCGTGTCAACCCAACCTTTAGCAGAGGCTTTTTCAGGGTTTTGCAATGAGATTATTGTAGTGCCAAATAGTATTGATATGACGCGTTGGTCCACAGTCATGCCAGCTGCGCCACAAAAAAGACAAAAGTTAAGAGTTGGTTGGGCTGGAGGGGAGCTTCATCGAGGCGATCTTGATATTATAGTGGAAGTCGTCAAAGAAACGGCGCAACAGATCGATTGGGTGTTTATGGGGATGTGTCCTGAAGGTTTGAAGCCATATTTACATGAGTTTCATGCCTTTACCTCGTTTGCGGATTATCCCGAGAAAATGGCTGAGCTTGACTTAGATCTGGCGATCGCACCGTTAGAAAAACATCCATTTAACGAGGCTAAAAGTAATTTGAGGTTACTTGAATATGGCATGTTAGGGTGGCCAGTAATATGCACTGATATTTATCCTTACCAGACGATGAACCCACCCGTCACAAGAGTCAATAATACGAAACAAGACTGGTTAAACGCTATCTCTACAGCTATTTTAAAACCTGAAAAATTACAAGATCAAGGCCTTGAGTTAAGACAGTGGGTGTTATCAAATTATACTTTAGACCAGCATAGTAAAGCTTGGTTTGAAGCTTTAACGGAAAGGTGAATTTTTGACACCGCTATTTCAAACAGATTGGAAAAGAATGCATTTCTTTTTAACTTGTTGAAAAGTAGTAAGTAAAATAATATGGCACAGCTCGTGCTTTATCAAAACTGTATCTGCTCACAACGTTGGCAGGTTGTAAGTAATTTAAATATGGTTATCGATAAGGAGAGCAATTATGGCTTTAATAGTAAATACCAATCTCGCTTCGTTAAATGCGCAGCGAAACTTGACTAAATCTCAGGGTGATTTAAATCAAGCGTTACAACGTATATCGTCTGGCTTACGAGTCAATAGCGCTAAAGATGATGCGTCGGGCTTATACTCAGCAGAGAAAATGACTGCAGATATTCGTGGCGCTAATCAAGGTGCACGTAATGCATTAGATGGGATATCACTAGCTCAGGTTGCTGAAGGTGCCTTGGCTGAAATCTCAAACAATCTACAACGTATTCGTGAAATCGCAGTTCAATCAGCCAGTGGTACGGTAGAAGATCGAAGCGGTCTTATGGAAGAGGTAAAACAGCTTGAAGCTACTAATACGGATATTATTAATAACACTAAGTTTAATGGTGTTGCGTTATTATCTTCTGGTCTAGCCACATCAATCCAAACTGGTGCTGATTCAACTGATAAAGTCACAATCACAACAACTGCGTATACAGCAACAACGGCTAGTGTTTCATCAGCTAGTGCTTCGCAAACATCATTAGGCACTGTAGAGAGCGCTATTGAATCTGTAAGTAAATTGCGAGCAACATTTGGTGCAGTACAAAATAGGTTTGAATCAGTTATTTCAAACTTACAAAGTTTTTCTGAAAATACTTCAGCAGCACGTAGTCGAGTTCTAGATGCTGATTTTGCAGAAGAAACAGCAAAATTAACTCGAGCACAAATCTTACAGCAAGCGGGTGTATCTATCCTTTCTCAGGCTAATACATTACCTCAAGCAGCATTAGGTCTTCTTGGGTAATTAAGGCAAGCTGGGATAATAGTAAAAACAATCAATTTGCTGGAGAAGATGATCTTCTTCAGCAAATTAGGCGTATTATTACTGTCATTAGGATATTGACGTTGAAGGAGGCCGAGAATGGCTAATGAAATATCAACACAATTGAATAAGGTGCAGTCTCTGCCAATCACTGTTGAACTAAAGCAGGAAGAACCCGTGGCGACTAACCTTGCTTCTGAACTTGATAAAAGCAAGTTGGCTCAGAAACTAGAGCAAACAGTTGCTGAAAGTCAAGAAACTCAAGAAAGTCAAGAAAGTCAAGAAAGTACAATGGAAAGAGTCAGAGACAAAGTGTCGCAACTAAACGAGCAAATGCAGAGTTTAGAACGACATTTACAGTTTACTGTTGATGAAGAAAGCGGTGACAGCGTTATCACCGTTAGAGATGCAAAAACAGAAGAGATAATTCGTCAGTTTCCATCAGATGAATTATTAAAAGCGCGTAGTGCAGTTGATAACTTTAAGGGCCTTTTAATAGAGGTAGATGCATAAAGAATGAACCCATTTGTTCGCTATTTACATTTTGAGTTGGGAGGCAATTAATTATGGCAATACAAGCACCCGGTGCCGGATCTGGCTTAGATGTAAATAAAATCGTTACCGAATTAATGGCTCTTGAACGCCAACCAATTGATCGTTTAGATACAAAACAAAAGATTGTAAATGCACAAATTAGTGCTTATGGTTCACTGAGCAGTAAAGTATCTTCTTTTCAAGATGCAATGGAAAAGCTCAGTAGCGCTTCTGAATTTAGCGTTTTTTCGGCTGTTTCCAAGGATGAAGCTTTATTCACCGCAAAGGCTTCGAGTGAAGCCTCTGCGGGTTCTTATTCTGTAGAAGTAGAAGTCGTAGCAGAACGAGATAAAATCGCTTCAAAAGCATATACAGATACTTCAACATCCGTTGGAGAGGGTACGTTAACCTTATCCACAGGCTCAGATAGTTTCGATGTGCTTATCGATAATACTAATAATACGGTTGCAGGAATACGAGATGCGATTAATAATGCATCAGATAACACCGGTGTTACTGCTTCTATTATCACTGATGTTACAGGGGTACACTTAGTCTTGTCATCAGATGATACGGGAACAGCGAATGCCTTGAAAGTGACAGTTGCTGATACATCAGATGGTTCGAATACTGACGATTCTGGCTTGTCATCGCTTGCTTTTGAAGTGGGTGTGGTAGAGCATCGCTCAGCCATTTCTTCAGCGTTGGATTCTGTCGTTAAAATTGATGGGTTCACTGTAACAAATAGTTCAAATACAATTACTGGTGCCGTCTCAGGTTTAACCATAAACGTTAAAGCAATAGGTAGCTCAACTATTGATGTAACACGCGATGATGAAAAAATCACAGCGTCAGTAGAGGCTTTCGCAAATGCATATAATGTATTGCGTACGGAAATTAAAACACAGCGAGAAGGTCAGTTAGAAGCAGATAGTACCTTATTAACACTTGAGCGTCAGTTATCTGGTGTTCTCAACTCTGGCGCATCGGTGACGGGATCTAGTTTTTCATATTTGATTGAAGTGGGTTTATCTATTGATGAAACAGGCAAAATGGAACTTGACTCTAGCAAGTTAACGGAAGTTTTAAATAATGATTTTAGTTCAGTTGTAAAATTATTTTCAGCAGAAGATGAAGGGATTGCCTTTAGGTTAGATAATCTTGCTGAGGGTTTCCTAGGTTCAGGTGGGCTGCTTGAAGCTCGAGAAGAAGGCCTTCAGGATCAAGTTGATCGTCTCGAAGATCAAAAGCTACGAATTGAAGATCGTTTAATTAATATTGAACGTCGTATACGTCAACAGTTCAGCGTATTAGATACATTAGTGAGTAATTTGACTAGCACTGGAAATTTCCTTAAAGAACAGTTGGCTTCGTTGCCAGGTAGTAGTTCATCATAGAATATGACATAATTTGGGAATCAAATAGATGATGCAAAAAATGGCAAATAAAAAAGCATTAGAAGGATATGGCCGCAATGCAGTTGAATCAGAAGTTAATTTTGCTTCTCCACATAGAATAATTCAAATGTTAATGGAAGGGGCGCTGGGTAAGATTGCTTCGGCTAAAGGCTGCATTCAGCGTGGAGATTCTGCCGAAAAAGTGCGACAGATTACTTGGGGTATGAGCATTATTAATGGTTTGAGATCGAGTTTAGATCATCAGCAAGGTGGTGACATTGCTGCTAATTTAGATTCCCTTTATGAATATATGGGGAGAAGATTACAAGAGTCGAGCATCAATAATGACGTTACAGCTTTAGATGAGGTTGTAACATTATTGACTGAAATAAAATCTGGTTGGGATGAAATTCCATCAGAATTCCACTAAGAATTAGACTGTGAATACTAAGGATAAGACCTTGAGCAAGGTACTTGATTTATCAGAAAGCATGTTAAAAAAAGCTCAAGCTGAATTGTGGGAAGAATTAATTGAGTTAGAACAGCAGCGTAAATTACTGATAGAGTCGACTTTTCCAATTCAGAATGAAGCTCAAAATGAGCGCACAATATTGCAGAAAATTGTCGAGCTAAATAAACAGTTAGAACGACAATGTATAATAGCTAAAAATCAAGTCCAACAACAAATGCTTGCCTCTAGCGGCAAAAAGAAAGCAATGTCAGCCTACCTGCAAAAATAATCCTTACAGTCATCGCTCACAGGCTAAAATTCAACGATAAATACAAGGCCGTCATTTTTTTGACAATCAAACGAAAAAATGCTTAACTCTATACTACTGAATAACTTACATCACCTTTAACGATGTAACTTTAAGTTTTATTGGAGAGAGTATGAGTGCAAATAATGTATTATTAGTTGATATTGACGGGGATCGGTGTGAACTACTATCAACCTTAGTTGAGTTCATTAACTGCCAAGTCATTATTGCTAAAGATCCTGATATTTGGTTTGAAGATGCTGGTGATTTATCTGACATAACAATGGCAATTGTTGGCGATTGTGGCGATAAACATCAAACTAAACAAGTATTACGTGATTTAGTTAATAATGAAGCACAAATTCCTGTTTTCCAACTAGACTTCCCTGATTCTGAAGTTACTGACTTTCCCGGCACATTAGGATCATTACGCTTGCCAGTTAAGTATCCTCAATTGAGCAATGCTTTGCAGCAAGCTACTGTTTATCGAAGCCATCAAGAAGACAATGAGCAGCAAGGCTATAGCTACCAGCGATTAGTAGGCAATAGTCGCTTAATGAAAGCGGTTCAACAAATGATTGATCAAGTCTCTGATTCAGATGCAAATGTGTTGATCTTGGGAGAGTCAGGTACAGGTAAAGAGGTTGTGGCCCGTAATCTCCATCACCTCTCTTCACGTCGGGAAAAACCTTTTGTGCCAATTAATTGTGGTGCTATTCCCGCAGAATTATTAGAAAGTGAATTATTTGGTCATGAAAAAGGCTCGTTTACCGGTGCTATTACTTCTAGAAAAGGCCGGTTTGAAATGGCGGATGGAGGCACATTATTTTTAGATGAAATTGGCGATATGCCATTGCCCATGCAGGTTAAGCTATTACGTGTTTTACAGGAACGTAATTATGAGCGTGTTGGAAGTAATAAGACGTTAACTACTGATGTGCGAGTTATTGCTGCGACGCATCGTGATTTAGAAACACATATTGCAGAAGGATGCTTCCGTGAAGATTTATTTTATCGTTTAAATGTATTCCCGATTGAAATGCCTTCCCTACGTGAACGACCAGAAGACATTCCATTATTAATTAATGAATTGATAACACGTGTTGAGCACGAAAATAGAGGTACGGTTCGCTTAACGTCTGCTGCTATCATTTCTCTCTGCCAGTATAAATGGCCGGGTAATGTTAGAGAGTTGGCTAATGTAATTGAGAGACTGGTTATCTTGTTTCCTTATGGTGCGGTGGATTATGATGATTTACCTGAGAAATTTCAGCTAGAAGGCGGTGAATTGCCCGAATCAGTAACGACAGTGATTGACGAAACGCCACAGCGTAAAGGGTTACAACAGCCAGAAAAACCTACTGAAACTTCTGGATCTGTAGCAACCGTGTCTACTATTGAAGTTGATGGACTGCCAGAAGAAGGCCTAGATTTAAAAGAACATCTCGCTAACCTTGAATATTTATTGATCAAACAAGCATTAGATGATGCCGCTGGCGTAGTGGCTCATGCTGCAAATAAACTTAAAATGCGTCGCACGACCTTAGTTGAAAAAATGCGTAAGTATGGCATTCAACGTGATGGTGACTAATAAAGTGTCAGTGGATTGACAAAATAGTTGCGGGACATCTTAAGTTATTGATATTTAAACTATAAATAGTGATAGGCATCATCCTTGCATTTCATGGCTAAGACGTACCATGGAGTAGAAGGATGAATGTGAAATTATCAGATCAACAATCGTTATTAGATGCGAGTGCTATTGAAGCTGCTGCAATCTATAACTTAGGCTCAACGGACAGTCAGCCTAAGTTAAAACGTCATACTGATTATATTACTAGTAACTTGCTACGAAATAAAAAAAATGACTTGCATTCTTTTGAGCAGACAAGCTGTTTAGCCAATAGAATGAAGCAGTTGTTAGATGTACTTCCCGGCGGAGTGGTGGTTTTAGATGGTAATGGCTTAGTTCAGCAATGTAATCAGGCTGCGATTAAGCTTTTAGGCGAACCAATTGAAGGGGAGTCATGGAGTGCTATTATTAAACGTGCTTTTAAGCCTCGGCATGATGATGGCCATGATATGTCATTGGCCGATGGACGCCTAGTCCATATATCTACAAGTCCTCTAAAAGATGAACCTGGGCAAATAATCTTGCTACAGGATGTAACTGAAACACGTCAATTACAACAAAAAGTATCTCATTTGCAGCGACTATCAGCGATGGGGGAAGTAGCGGCACGGTTAGCACATCAAATAAGAACGCCTCTTTCTTCTGCTTTATTATATCTATCACCCTTATTAAAAGAAGATGCCGATCCTAAATTAAAAGGTCGCTTTGCAAAAAGATTGCATACCAGCATTACCCATATGGAACATCTGGTGAAAGATATGTTGGCTTTTTCACGTGGAGATATGACGGAAGCTGCTCCGGTTTCAGTAGATGAATTACTTATTAATGTTGAGCAACAGTTTCTATCTCAGCCCGACGTAGAGCGTTATCACTTCCAGATTGAAAATACCGTTAATGAAGGGCTTATTTATGGTGGTAAAGATGGGTTAACGAGTGCTGTAAATAACCTTGTTAATAATGCTCGTCTTGCATGTAGCGATCATGGGGAAATAACTATTTTTGCAGATAAAATTACTCATAATGGTGATGAATTTATTGAAATAAGTGTTGAAGATACTGGTGTTGGCATTGCTAAAGAAGACCAAGCAAAAGTACTGACACCATTCTTTACCACTCGTTCATCGGGAACAGGGTTAGGCCTTGCTGTCGTTAAGTCAATTGCAAAGGCACATAACGGTGAAGTTTGGTTTGACAGTATTGAAGGTGAAGGCAGCACATTTGTACTTCGCTTACCTTTATATCAATTAGCCAATAAATTCACCCTCACAGCGCAGTCTTAGGAATAGTAAAATGAATAAATCGACAATTTTAGTAGTAGAAGATGATGCCGATCTTCGTGGTGCCTTGTGTGATACCTTGGAATTAGCAGGCTATAACGTATCATCAACTGATCACGGCCAAGGCGCTCTAGATAAATTAGCAACTACACCGTTTGATTTGTTGCTGAGTGATTTACATATGAAGCCTATGAATGGCCACACCTTATTGAAGAAAGCAAAAGCCATAACGCCTGATTTACCTGTGTTAATTATGACGGCATATGGCACAGTCCAAGGTGCTGTAGAAGCGATGCATGAGGGTGCGAGTGATTATCTGATCAAACCCTTTGAGGCGGATGATCTATTGGACCGCGTACAACGTTATATTCGCACCACTTCAAACTTAGACGATATGGTTGCTGTAGATAAAAGCTCACAAGATTTATTGACCTTATCTCGTCGTGTTGCCGATGCTGATGCTACTGTACTTATCAGTGGTGAAAGCGGGACAGGTAAAGAAGTACTTGCACGTTTTTTACATCAGAATTCGATTAGAAATGAAGGCCCTTTTATAGCGATAAATTGTGCTGCTATTCCTGAAAATATGTTGGAAGCAACCTTGTTTGGTTATGAGAAAGGGGCATTTACAGGTGCTTTGCAAGCGTATGCCGGTAAATTTGAGCAAGCACAGCAAGGTACAATTTTATTGGATGAAATTTCTGAGATGGATTTAGGCCTACAAGCTAAATTGCTTAGAGTATTGCAAGAACGCGAAGTTGAACGCATTGGAGGACGAAAACTGATCTCATTAGATGTACGGGTATTAGCTACAACGAATCGTTTATTACGTGACGAAGTCGCTGCTGGACGATTCCGTGAAGACTTGTATTATCGTCTGAATGTGTTCCCCCTACAGTTATTACCATTACGAGAACGCCCAGATGATATTTTACCGTTATCAGATCAGCTAATAGGACGTCACTGTCGCCAATCATTGCGTATACATCCTGAGTTTAGTCTATGTGCACAAAAGGCGTTATTAGAGTGTCAATGGCAAGGTAATGTACGTGAGCTTGATAATGTGTTGCAGCGAGCACTTATACTTCAGTCTGGACATACTATAACCGCTAATGATTTAGCATTTGAATCGATGTCATCATTGCTTGGTATTAATAGTCAAAATATTGACAAAGTGACCGAAGAAGGAAACCTTAGTGATGACTTACGAAGCCATGAGCAACGACATATTTTAGATTCTTTATCACGAAATAATTGTAGTAGACGTTCTACAGCAAAGGAGTTAGGCATAAGTGAACGCACACTTAGATATAAGCTATCTCGTTTCAGAGAAGAGGGTGTGGCTATTCCTGAGAAGATTGGCAAGAAGTCTGCATAAGCCAATTAACAATAGAAATTAGTGGAGAATCATCATGATTAATGCAATTGATCCAAACCAATTATTAACTCAAATGCGTGCTGAGCAAGCTAGGGCTACACAACAGGTTAATGTTAACCCTTCAACGCAAGTTCAAGGGACAGACAGTGTTAATTTTTCAGGCTTGATAAAGTCTGCAATTGATCAGGTTAATGAGACTCAGCATGCCTCAGGGAAATTAAAAACAGCTTTTGAAATGGGTGATCCAAATGTGAGTTTAGCAGATGCCATGATTGCATCACAAAAGGCAGGGGTTGCCTTTCAGGCTACGGTCCAAGTCAGAAATAAACTTGTTGCAGCCTATGAGGAAGTAATGAGAATGAGTGTTTAAGTTAGATAGAAATGTAAAGTATTTTGAATTTAAGCATCACTAAATAAGAAGAAAAATTATGGAAAACGCACCCGCAACAATAAACCCTGCATCAGGTTTACCATTAGCTACAACCCCACTTGGGGCAATGCAGTCTAATATGTCGCGTCAACCTGTTATGAAACAAGTTGGATTTCTATTAGCGATAGCGGCCAGTATTGCGCTAGGCGGTTATGTATTGATGTGGGCAAAATCACCAAATTACCAAATCTTGTTTTCGGGTATGCAGCCTATTGAGACATCTGAAGTTGTCACTATTTTGCAGCAATCAAATATTAGATATAAGTTAGATCCCGCTTCAGGTGCACTATTAGTACCTTCGGCTGATGTGCAAGGCTTACGGCTTAAATTAGCTGCGGCCGGTTTACCTAGAAGTTCATCGCAAGGCATGGACATGCTTGACGAAGAGCAAGGATTTGGCACCAGTCAATTTGTTGAGCGTGCACGCTATCAACGTGCAATGGAAGAAGAATTAGCGCGTTCAATTTCAGAAATCTACAATGTAAGTAGTGCTCGAGTTCATTTAGCGACACCGAAACAATCAGTGTTTGTTCGTGAACGTAAGAAGCCAACAGCCTCTGTTGTAGTTAATCTTTATGCCGGACGTAACCTTGACCGAGGCCAAGTGTCAGCAATTAGTCATATGGTTTCTTCTAGCGTGCCAAATATGTCGAGTAAAGACGTCACTATTGTTGATCAGAAAGGTAAATTACTGACAAATGGTGAGCAAGAAGAAGGTGTGGCGATGAGTGATAGTCAAATGCAATATTCTCAAAAAGTAGAGCAACGTTACATTGGTCGAATTGAAGATATATTGTCACCTATTGTGGGCTTAGGTGGTGTAAGAGCACAAGTTGTGGCTGAAATAGATTTTACGGTAACAGAGCAGACTCAAGAACGTTACAATCCGGACTTAGCAGCGATTCGCAGTGAACAAATTCAAGAAGACAGTCGTATTGGTAGTGGAGTAGTGGGTGGAGTACCGGGAGCATTATCGAATCAACCTCCTGGAGGCGGTGTTGCACCTGAGCAAGTAACAGCTGATACTGACCTAGCAACGGGTGAAGCAACAAGCAAGAAGTCAGGGCGAAGCAGTAAGAGCAGTACGCGTAATTTTGAGTTAGATCGTACCATTAGCCATACTCGTTTAGCACCAGGCTCTATTCGTCGATTAAGTGTAGCGGTATTAGTCAACGAACGCCAAACGACTGATGCAGAGGGTAAGTCAGTTTCCACCGCCTTAACAGAAAGTGAAATGACACGAATAAATGCTTTAGTGATGGATGCAATAGGCTTCAGTAAAGCGCGTGGTGACAGCTTAAATGTTGTGAATGCGCCATTTGTTGTTCCTGCTGCAGCTGAACCACTTCCTGCATTACCCATCTGGGAACAGACATGGGTGTGGGATTTAGTAAAACAAGCTCTAGGTGGTCTATTAGTGTTATTCTTGGTGTTCGGTGTAATTAGACCTGCCTTTAAAGATATGAATAAAGTCCCTGCGAATGAAAATGATCTAGTTGCTGGTGAAATGGCGGCGGAGCAAGCTGTCTCAGCTGACGGTAGCAATGCTATTGCTCAGCTCACTACAGCTTCAGAGGATATGGAAGAACAAATGACTAATGTTCGAAGCCTAATTCAACAAGATCCGGCCCTTGTTGCACAGGTAGTGAAAAACTGGACTGCGAGTGACGCATAATGGCTGAAGAAGCAAGAAAATTAAATGGCACAGAAAGAGCCGCAGTATTTTTACGTTCTTTAGGTGAAGACGAAGCCGGTGAAGTGCTAAAGCATATGAATCCCAAAGAGGTTCAACTGGTGGGTCAACAGATGGCGAGCCTCAGTAATGTGACACGCGAAGAAGTACAAAGTGTTTTAGATGACTTTGTGATGACCGTTGAGCAAGAAACTGGCTTAGGAATCGGCTCACACGATTATGTACGGAAGATGCTGGTGGGTGCTTTAGGTGAAGATAAGGCCGGTAATCTATTAGACCGAATTCTTACGGGTGGAAATACCAGTGGATTAGAAAAACTAAAATGGATGGATGCTCGCGCTATTTATGAAGCGATTAATCTTGAGCATCCACAAATTATTTCGATTGTATGTTCGTTCTTGGATCCCGATCAAGGAGCTAAAGTATTATCTATGTTCCCTGAACGTGATCAAGCAAATGTTATTCTCCGTATCTCGACATTAGATGGTGTTCAGCCTGCCGCATTATCTGAGTTAAATGATATTCTTGAAAAACAATTTAGTGACAATGCCGGAGGCCAAACAGCAACGGTTGGCGGTATGAAAACAGCAGCAGATATCCTCAACTTTGTTGATGGTAGTGTAGAAGCTTCAATTATGGAATCAATTAAAGAAGCTGAACCTGATCTCGGGCAAGGAATCGAAGATCTTATGTTTGTCTTTGATAATTTGATTGATGTGGATGACCGTGGTATTCAGGCTGTTATGCGTGAAATACAAACAGATCAACTGCAGTTAGCACTTAAAGGTGCTGATGAGGCATTGAGAGAAAAATTCTTGGCAAATATGTCTCAGCGTGCAGCTGAAATGTTACGTGATGATTTAGAAGCCATGCCCCCAGTACGCCTAAGCGATGTTGAGAGCGCTCAGAAAACTATTCTAAGTGCCGCACGAGTCTTGGCTGATAAAGGTGAGATTCAATTAGGCGGAGGCGGAGGCGATGACTTCGTCTAAGGATGAATTAATCACCAAACAACCAAATGTGGTTTCACCAGAAGAAATAGCAACTTATCAACGTTGGCAAGCACCTAAAATGGTATCAGTGACTGATGTTGAGGACCAGTCGATGTTGACCGTAGAAGGCATAGAAAAATTACATAAAGAAGCTGTAGCAGAAGGCTATAAAGAAGGCTATGAAAAAGGTCAAAATGAAGGCTATCGGGTCGGACTGGAAGCAGCACAGCAAGAAATTCAACAGCAAGTATCATTATTACAGCAAGTCATGACAGGGTTAAATAGTCCACTAGCAGATTTAGGTGAGCAAGTTGAACATGATCTTATCGGTTTAGTAATGACGATGACACGACAATTAGTTCGGCGAGAATTAAAGACCGATCCCGAACATGTGATAGGTGCTGTACGGGCTGCAATGGCTGTTTTACCGATAAGCGATCGAAAAGTGAAACTATTTTTACATCCGTCTGATGTGGCGTTAGTTAAAACAGGTTTATCGATTGAAAGTGAGGATACTACCTGGAAATGGGTGGAAGACCCCTTATTAACGCGAGGTGGAGTACGTGTCGAGACTGCCAATACCATCGTTGATGCGACCGTTGAAGCGCGACTAAATAGTGTGATGAATAAGCTGTTAGGTGAGGAACATAGCGATGACAGCAATAAGTGACTTAACGGACAAGTTGCACAGCCGTTTAAGTGAATACCGACAGCGATTAGATGCGGATCCCACAGAAGTTTTATCAATAGAGGGTAGGTTGACTCGTATGGTTGGGCTAACGCTAGAAGCCGTTGGTTTTCAAGCCCCCATTGGCAGTCGGTGTGAAATAAAAGGATCAGGAAATAATTTAATTGAAGCCGAGGTGGTTGGTTTTTCTGGGGAAGTTCTATATTTGATGCCAACGGGTGATACCCGAGGTCTTGTGCCTAATGCCAGAGTTCGTCCACTGCGTAGTGACTCGCAAGTACCTGTTGGTGAAGAATTATTAGGTCGTGTTGTCGATGGTGCCTGTAAGCCGCTGGATGGTAAAGGGCCTTTGAAGGTTAAAGAGCGTGTCCCTTTGCATGGCGAGCCGATTAATCCGCTTTCCCGTCCCCCAGTAAGAGAGCATTTAGATGTTGGTGTGGAAGCAATTAATGCCTTGCTGAGTATTGGCCGAGGCCAACGTATGGGCTTATTCGCTGGTAGTGGTGTGGGTAAAAGTGTTCTATTAGGTATGATGACGCGTTTTACTGAGGCTGACGTGATTGTAGTGGGCTTGATTGGCGAGCGCGGCCGAGAAGTAAAAGAATTCATTGAAGATATCTTGGGGGAAGAAGGTTTAAAACGAGCCGTTGTCGTGGCTTCACCTGCCGATCACTCTCCATTAATGCGTCTACATGGTGCAATGTTAACAACCAGTATTGCAGAATATTTTCGCGATCAAGGTAAACAAGTTTTATTATTAATGGATTCTTTGACTCGTTATGCTCAAGCCCAGCGTGAAATTGCATTAGCGATTGGCGAACCACCTGCAACTAAAGGTTATCCACCTTCTGTATTTTCATTATTACCACAGTTAGTAGAACGTGCCGGTAATGGGCCCCAAGATGGTGGTGCGATCACAGCCATTTATACGGTATTAACAGAAGGTGATGATCAACAAGATCCTATTGCTGATGCTGCTCGTGCAATTTTGGATGGGCATATTGTGCTATCTCGCCAATTAGCTGAGGCTGGTCAGTATCCTGCGATAGATGTTGATGCTTCTATTAGTCGAGTTATGCCTCAAATTGTATCGGCTGAACATTTACGACAAGCTCAAAATTTCAAACAAATCTCTTCAACCTACCGTCAAAACAAAGACCTTATTAATATCGGTGCTTATGCTTCAGGCAGTGATCCTAAAATTGATGAAGCCATTACTTTGTATCCTAGTTTGCAAGATATGATTAAGCAAGGTATGAGCGAACCAGTGAATTGGCAGCAAAGCCTAGATGATTTACAAAAGACAATGCAACAACCGCTAGCTACGAATAATGCGACGTCTTCAATGACCATTAATCAAGGTCAAAAGAGCTTCTAAAGACCAATTAAAGCTGATAGGCTACTCGGATGAAACGATCTCAACGCTTAACACCTATTATTGATATCGCTGCAAAGGAGACTGAAGCAGCACTCATAAAGGTGGGCCAAGCTAACTCTACTTGGCAAAAAGAGAAGCAGCAGCTCGATGACTTACATGGTTATAAAGGCGAGTATTTAGCTAAGTTTAGGCAAGGTGACACACTTGTTATGAGTGCTCAAAAGATACTCGAATTACGTAGGTTTTTGAGCCAGCTTGATCACGCTATCAATGCGCAACAAGAACAAGTTTCTCTTCGTTCTAATCAATTAGAACTGCAGCGTATGAACTGGCAACAAGTACGCACTAAACAAGAGGCGATGCAGTCATTAATTGACAGGTATCAAACTGAAGAACAGAAACTTGAATCTAAAAAAGAGCAGAATGAGAGTGATGAGCTAAATACCTCTAAATGGCATCGCCGGCAACGTTAAACCCTCCTTGGATACATCGAATAAAAATTAGTTTTTTAGCTGGCACGGTCTCTGCATTATTGTCGTTTAGCAAGTTAAAATAATATTAATATCACTCTGGTATGAAAGCTTAAAAGTAAGGTGTGAAGGCTGTTGACGGTGATTACCTTCGCCTGTTTTATAGCTGAATTATTACATAATAAAGTAAGTGGCAATGGCAAAGCGGCAAGAATAACCGACTGAGTGAATAGGGTTAGACACAATTGCTTAAGAGTGTGGATTGTTGTTGATAATATTAGTTGTACTTTGGTAGCTTTTGGGAACGAGGTAAGTCATGGCCGAAACAGAGTTAGTGATTGATTGTGGTGAATCATTAGGTATCGCTGAGGTTGGAGATTTTTACGCAACACTACTCATGGCTACTGTCGAGGGAAAGTCAGTTAATGTTGATGTAAGTAAACTTGAACGTATTGATGGTGCTGCTTTACAACTTATTTATGCTTATAGAAAAGAGGCATTAAGTCAGGGGCATACTTTTAGTTGGCATTCACCGAGTGATGCATTTCTACGTAGTGCGAAATTATTGGGACTGCTATCAGCAATGAATATAGAAGACAATATAGCTTAGTTATCTCGATAATATTCACACTAAAGTGCATAATCATAGATAGAAAGTAACACACCATTTTAAAAGGAAAACGAGCCTTGGCAATAATTTTGGCAGTAGATGATTCAGCATCAATCAGACAAATGGTTGTTTTCACATTGCAAGCAGCCGGACATACGGTAGTTGATGTTGATGATGGGAAGCAAGCTTTAGAAGCAGCACAAAAGCAATCATTCGAATTGGTCCTGACAGATGTGAACATGCCTGTGATGGATGGATTAGAACTTACAAAAAAACTGCGAGAACTGCCCAAGTATCGGTTTACACCTATCTTGGTTTTAACGACAGAATCAGGTATTGAGAGAAAACGAGAAGGTCGAGCAGCTGGCGCAACGGGGTGGTTGGTTAAACCTTTTAACCCCGACCAGTTGTTGGCGACTATTAAGAAAGTATTAGATTAGCATTGTATTGATAATGATTGGTGGTTTTGACATAGGAAAGGAGCACTAGACTTTTAGTAGAAAGCAGCTATGGATATTGATATTTCACAATTTTATGATGTATTTTTCGAGGAAAGCTTCGAAGGCTTAGATGCTATGGAGAGTGAACTGCTTGGCCTTGATATTGGCTCAGCTGACTCTGAGACGGTTAATTCTCTATTTAGAGCTGCGCACTCCATCAAAGGTGGGGCGGGAACATTTGGCTTTACCTTTATTGCAGAATTTACCCATGTTATGGAAACCATTCTGAATGAAATGAGAAATGGTCAGCGTGATGTGACTGCCGAATCGACAAACTTACTATTACAAGCTGTCGATGTCTTGCGAGGTATGTTGAGGGGAGTACAGAAAAAAGAAGCAACTGATGACAAGCATATTGCAGCTATGCATCGACGTCTAGAAATAATGTTAGCAGGTGAAAATGTAGAAGCACAAGCCAATGATGATAGCGACTTAGGGAGTGAGGAACAAATAAAGTTAGCCTCTTCAATGGGGTGGTTGATATATTTTAGACCTAATGCTCATTTTTTCCAAACAGGCAATGATCCGGTAAGAATGATACGTGAACTTGCTAGTTTGGGTGAGCTAAGCAGTGAACTGATTGATGATAAATTACCCCCTTTTTCTGATTTCGAGCCTGAAGACAGTTATCTTGCATGGCAATTTACTCTAACAGGTGATATTGCTAAAGATGATGTGGTTGATATTTTTGAATGGGTAGATGATTATTGTGACTTAACTATAGACCCTATTATGACAGCAGAAAGTGCAGAAATAGAGGAGTCAGTACTCGATTATGCTCAAGACGATAAAGAGCAGATCTCTACACCCATCGAGAATAAGCAAAAATCAGAAATTACTGCTTCCCCAACAGTGAAACCTATTGAAGAAGAAGCTCCAATAGACAATGAAAATCTAAAAGTAACCATAGCCCCATCAGCTAGCTCAATCCGAGTGGGTATAGATAAGATTGATTCATTGATTAACCTGGTCAGTGAGTTAGTCATTACACAATCTATGTTAAGTCGGATTGGCGATAACTTTACGCCAAGTATGTTACCTAATTTAATTGATGGCTTAGCTCAATTAGAACGAAATAGTCGAGAGATGCAAGAAGGGGTTACGCGGATCCGCATGTTACCGATTAGCTTTGTATTCAATCGTTTTTCACGCTTAGTTCATGATATTTCTGAAAAAATGGGTAAGAAAGTCAAGCTAGAATTAATTGGTGAGCAAACAGAGCTAGATAAATCAGTTATTGAAAAAATTGGCGATCCAATTGTACATTTAGTGCGTAATTCATTAGATCATGGATTGGAAGTGCCGGAGCAGCGTCTTGCTGCAGGGAAAACTAAAACAGGTTTATTGCAGTTAAAAGCATTTCATCAAGGTGGCAATATTATTATTGAGGTCCATGATGATGGTGCAGGCTTAAATGAAGATGACATTTTAGCCAAAGCGATAGAAAAAGGGCTGATAGATGCTACAGATATTCTGAGTACTGACCAAATTCACAATCTTATATTCTTGCCGGGGTTTTCGACAGCAGATGTTGTGAGCGATGTCTCCGGTCGAGGCGTTGGCATGGATGTGGTGAACAAAAATATCGCTAGTTTGGGTGGCTCGGTAGAAGTAGAGTCAAAGCAAGGTGAAGGTACTGTTTTTTCTATTCGTTTGCCACTGACTTTAGCCATTATGGATGGTCAAACAATTCGGGTTGCAGATGAAAACTATATTCTGCCATTAATTTCTATTATTGAAACGATAGAAATAAAAAATACTGATATTAAACAGATAACTGGGAAAGGCGAACTCTATACTCTGCGAAATGAATATATCCCTATTATCCGATTATATGAGGTATTTAATTTAAAACCTCATACGACAGAGCTGGAACAAGGTTTGGTTGTTATTGTGGAGGGGGAAGGAAAAAAAGCAGGTCTATTTATAGATGATTTATTGGGGCAACAGCAGGTCGTTATCAAAAGCTTAGAAGATAATTACCGTAAGGTTATAGGGCTTTCAGGTGCAACAATATTAGGTGATGGAACGGTTGCCTTGATTATAGATGTTTCAGGCTTGATGGCCTTGTACCAAGAACCATCATTAGCAGTGCTTACACGTAATGAGCAAGTGGCTTAAGGCTATTGTGATGGAAAGTATGCAACACGTTAATAATGGCCTGGAGTTAATCACTTCTGTTGATGGTAGTACGGAGCAATATTTAAGCTTTACTTTGGCCGATGAAAATTATGGTGTCGATATTTTACGGGTTCAGGAAATTAAAGGCTGGGAGCGGGTAACACCTATCCCTAACTCACCCCACTATGTATGTGGTGTACTGAATTTACGCGGCACAATTATCCCAGTTGTCGATTTACGCCGCCGTTTTGATATGCCCATTAGAGAATACACATCAAGGACAGTGGTGGTAATGCTAAAAGTGGAGGGGCTTACTAAGCGTACTGTTGGAATTGTTGTCGATGGTGTATCTGCTACACATAATGTCGATCCTGAATCAATACAGCCCGCTCCTGGTTTAGGCGTTAGCGTGAGTATAGAATTTATTAAAGGCTTAGTGTTATTGGGAAATGAGATGTTGATGATATTAAATATTGATCGATTATTAAGTGTTGAGGCCCTAGGTTAAACCTAGCTGGAATAGAGATAATGACTCGAGTTATAGCAATCATGAACCAAAAAGGTGGAGTAGGAAAAACCACAACTACCATCAATTTGGGACACGCTTTAGCGATCGCAGGTAAAACTGTGACCATATTAGATATGGACCCACAGGGACAGATTGCGACAGGTGTGGGTTTGAATAATAATGATGGCTTAGATCGAGTTTTACTCGATGGTGCCAAGATAGATGATTACATTGTTTCAGCTCGCTACAATTTAAATATTGTCCCTGCAGGTGTTCAGTTAAGTGATTTCGAACACGTATCTACAGGGGGGGCTACTCGTGGGCATAAGTTGCGATTAGCAATTGAAGCGTCTTCATTGAAACAATGTGATTATGTACTAATTGATTGCCCGCCATCATCAGGATTGTTAGGTATTAATGCGATGTTTGCTGCCGTCGAATTAATTGTTCCCGTATCAGGTGACTACCTTTCATTACAAGGGTTATCGCGCATGATGCATATTTTGAAACGAGCAGAGTCATTAGCTGGACGAGAAATAAAGCTATGGTTAGTTATGACTAGAATGCAAATGAGACGACGGTTAACGCAAGAAGTGAGAAGTAAGGTGTTGAAATATTTCCCTGGCCGTGTTTTTACCACCGCGATTCGTGAAAATGTCTCACTGGCAGAGTGTCCTAGTTTTGGTAAAACAATATTTGATTATAAAGTCAAGAGTGCTGGTGGTGAAGACTACCGATCTCTTGCACAGGACATATTACATGGGAGAACCAGCTAATGGCTGATAAAAATACTCCAATGGGTGCCGACCCATTAGCGTGGTTGACAGAGGGAGAAGAACAGGCTAAGCCTGTTTCTAAATTGACAACACGTAGACGTAGAGTAATAAAACCGACTAAAACAGAAGCTGAATTACTGGAAGATACATTGGTTGTGATTGCCCCCCATGGCGACCAAATAGCGGATCGTTTTTATAGCCGGTTATTTGAAGAATATCCGCAACTAACTCCTTTATTTGAAGGTATTTCAATTAAAGGCCAGCAAAAAAAATTATTAGCATCACTAGTACTTTTGGTACAAAACCTACATAAGCCTGAAGTGTTGAACGACTATTTGAAGGGCTTAGGTGCAAGGCATCAGCATTATGGTGTTATCGCCAAACAATACCCCTTGTTTGCTGAGAATTTATTGAGTGTATTAGAGGAGTTTTCCGGAGATATCTGGACTACCGATGTCGAACAAGCATGGGCTAACACCATAAATACAGTGGCGTCAATTATGCAGGATTCATATGTGGAACAGCAGGAGAAAGAAGTAGAAGAAGTAGAAGAAGTAGAAGAAGTAGAAGAAGTAGAAGAAGTAGAAGAAGTAGAAGTAGAAGAAGTAGAAGAAGTAGAAGAAGTAGAAGTGGCCGTTACCAAGCAAGAAACAAAGCACTCAGCAGACATACTATTAGCAGCAATAGAGAGAGGGAATACAGCTTTAATGGTGTGCGATAAAGATCTTGTTATTACCTATGTTAATCCTGCTGTGATAACACTATTTACTAATCGTCTTAATGAATTTCACCAGGTATTTCCTTCCCTTGATCTCAATAATATAGTCGGAACAAGTATTGATAATTTCCATCAGGCCCCCTCTTTACAAAGAAGAGTTTTGGCAGATCTTGATAATTTACCTTATAACAACCAATTTCAGTTATTAGATATACAGTTTGATTTAACGGCAACGGCAATTCTGGATGCTGATGGACAGTACGTAGGGAATATGGTTGAGTGGCGGGATGTAACAGAGCAAAAAAGACAAGAGCTTGAGAAAGCAAACACAATTGCAGCGTATGACGATCAATTAACTGCAATTGATAAAGTAATGGGTGTGATTAGCTTTACAATGGATGGGACTATCACCGATATCAATGATAACTTTTTGACAATATTGGGATACAGTAAAGAAGAAGTCATTGGCCAACATCACCGAATGTTTGTAGAGCATGAAGAGGCTGAAAGTGCTGAATATGCTTTATTTTGGACAAAACTAAATCAAGGAGAATATGATTCAGGTGAGTATAAACGGATTGGTAAGCACGGCAAGGAAGTATGGTTACAAGCTTCATATAATGCTATTTTTGATGTAAATGGAAAAGCATATAAGGTTGTGAAATACGCCACAGATGTGACAGCAGAAAAATTAACAAATGCAGACACGTCAGGGCAATTAGATGCTATTGGCAAAGCTATGGGGATTATTAGCTTTGATATGGATGGCATAATCATCGATATTAATGATAATTTTTTGAAAATTATAGGTTATAACAAAGAGGACATTATCGGCAAACATCATCGAATATTTGCTGGTGCAGATATGGCGGAGAGTCCAGAATATGCAGCGTTCTGGGCTAAAATGAATCGTGGCGAATATGACGCAGGTGAATATACGCGTTTCAATAAGGCAGGTGAAGAAGTTTATTTACAAGCATCTTATAACCCTATTTTCGATTTAAATGGAAAACCGTTTAAAGTGGTTAAATACGCCTCAGACATTACCGCTAATAAAAAACTGCAAGTGATTGTACAACAAGTGATGACGGAAATTGCTATTTTGATGAACACGGTTTCAACAGGTGATTTGACTAAAAAAGCAGAAGGAAACTATGATGGTGAGTTTGCACTATTGCAATCATCAGTCAATGATACTATAGCCAAAATCGCTGATACAATGACTGATATAAATGAGTCTGTTAGCAATGTGAGTACTGCTGCATCTGAAATCTCTGAAGGTAATATTGATTTAAGCCAGCGTACTGAAGAGCAAGCAGTCTCATTAGAGCAAACAGCTGCAAGTATGGAACAGTTTACAGTAACAATACGCCAAAATTCTGATAGTACTGTTCAAGCAAAGGAGCTGGCTTCACGAAGTAGAGAGCAAGCAGAAAAGGGCGGTTTAGTCATAAAAGAAGCCATTGCTGCTATGGCTGATATCAGTGCATCAAGTAAGAAAGTAAGTGACATTATTAGTGTGATTGATGAAATTGCTTTTCAAACCAACTTATTAGCATTGAATGCTGCAGTCGAAGCTGCACGGGCCGGAGAGCAGGGACGTGGTTTTGCCGTGGTCGCGTCGGAGGTTCGTAATTTGGCACAACGTTCTGCTTCTGCTGCTAAAGAAATAAAAATATTAATAAAAGACAGTGGTGACAAGGTTAAAGAAGGTTCGATGTTGGTTGATGAATCTGGTCGAACTTTAGAAGAAATTGTCATCGGTTCACAAATGGTTAGCGATATTATTACTGAAATTGCTACTGCAGGAACTCAGCAAACTAGAGGAATTGAACAAGTTCATCAAGCAATAACTCATATGGATGAAATGACTCAGCAAAATGCAGCTTTAGTCGAACAAGCTGCAGCTGCGAGTGAAGCGTTAAGCCAACAAGCTCAAAATATGCAACGATTGGTTAGCTTCTTTAAGGTGGAAAAATCATTAGTTAAGCCGGGTGTAACGTCTTCTAAGGAAGAGGTTCAAGAGCAAGCAGATCTTAAGCAGTCATCTTATATTTCAGACGATGATGAGTGGGATGAGTTCTAAAGCGATTAGGCTTCAGTTGGGATGATTATGATGACTAATTGCGATTTCGAATTTACCGATGCTAGTTTCGAGCGTATTCGTCAGTTTGTTAGAGAATACACTGGGATTGTGTTGGGCGATAAGAAAAAAAACATGGTCTACAGCCGTTTAGTAAAACGAGTCCGTAGCGGTGAATATAGCTGTTTTAAGTCCTTTTGTGATGCCTTGGAATCGGGTAATGAAACAGTGCAAGACTTTGTTATTAATGCAATGACCACTAATTCAACCGCTTTTTTTCGTGAAAACCATCATTTTGATTATTTAGTGAATACTGTTATTCCTGAACTGCTTGAGAGAAAGCCAGCGAGTAAAAAGTTAAGAGCTTGGTCAGCAGGCTGTTCTACAGGCGAAGAACCGTACAGTATTGCAATGACCTTGAAGGAGCATTTACCGGACTTTGAAAAATGGGATGTCAAAATTCTTGCTTCGGACATAGATGCAAATGTGATTGCTAGAGCTAAAGCAGGAATTTACCAATTTGATCATCTTACGGGTATTTTTGATAAACAATTAAGTCATTGGTTTAAACGCGGCCGTGATGAAAAGTATAACTATGTGAAAGTTAATGCTGAAGTGCGGAACCTAATCCGTTTTCGACGACTTAATGTATTACATGAATGGCCAATGACAGGTGAGTTTGATTTTATTTTTTGTCGGAATGTTATGATTTATTTTGACAAAGAAATGCGACGTAGCTTGTTTGATCGTTATGCAAATATTTTAGCACCAGGAGGGTATTTGTTTGTAGGTCATTCAGAGACTCTGAATAATATTTCAGAGCGATTTGATTTTCTTGGGGAAACTATTTACAAGAAGAAAGTTTAGTGACCGATCTACCTTCACAGCCACCCTGTTTGGTTGATTTTCAACATGTGAACCGTTACTGGGATCGAATTCATAAGACGTGGGTTGCTAAAATTTTGCCGGGTGAATTTTATGTCACCATTGAAGAAAATGAGGCCATTTCAACCACGCTAGGCTCATGCGTTTCAGCGTGTATGCGCGATAAAGTCCTTGGGATTGGTGGGATGAATCATTTTATGCTGCCACAACAAGGTAAGTATGGAACGAATACTTGGACCGATTTCGCTACACGTTATGGTAGTTATGCAATGGAACATTTGATCAATAATATTCTGAAAAATGGTGGAACTCGCTCTAACCTTGAAATTAAGCTAACAGGAGGAGGTAAAATTATAGCCAAAATGACGGATGTTGGCGCCAAAAATATTGCGTTTGCATTAGATTACCTGCAAACAGAAAACCTAGCTTTAACGACACAAGATGTGGGTGATATTTATCCTCGTAAAATCATATACTTCCCGGCTTCGGGGCGACTTAGAGTGAAAAAATTACGAACATTACAAAATAATACTGTTATTCAGCGTGAGCAAGTTTACTTGGATGAATTGAGTGCTCAATCGGGTTCTGGTGAGGTTGAATTATTTTAGACTGATAGTGTGTTGGTGATGAGAATGAATGTAGTTCCTTTTTCATCTCTGCTAGTTGTAATCAAATAATGAACAGAGGGAATAATAAGAATGAACAAGGTTACTGTCTTAGTTATCGATGACTCAGCATTAATAAGGCAGCTTCTTTCTGAATTACTTAATGCTGATCCCGATATTGAAGTCATTGCTACGGCCAGAGATGCATTCGATGCCCGAGAAAAAATTAAAAAATTCAATCCGGATGTGCTGACTTTAGATGTAGAAATGCCAAAAATGGATGGAGTTACATTTTTAAAAAACCTAATGCGTTTACACCCTCTTCCCGTTGTAATGATATCCACCATGACTGAGCAAGGTGCTAAAGTCACGATTGAGGCATTGGAAGAAGGGGCTATAGATTTTGTAGCCAAACCGAAAATTAATGTATTGAAAACGCTTGAAAGCTATGCTGATGAAATCGTTAATAAAGTTAAAATAGCAGCTAAGGCAAATGTAAACGCCTTAGAATTCCTACAACAGAATACATATAAAATTCAGGAGTTATCTGTAGATCGAGTGGTTAGAAAACAAGTCACAAATGCTGCTATTTTGGAGTCAAATAACGGTGGAAAGATAGTTGGAATAGGCGCTTCAACAGGTGGCACCAAAGCAATTGGAGAGATATTGAGCCACTTATCCCTAAGTTGTCCTGCTATTGTTATTGCTCAGCATATTCCTGTTACTTTTAGCGACGCTTTTGCAGCGAGACTTAATAAGAAGTGTGAAATTGAAGTCTGCGTAGCCGAAGATGGTCAGCAGATTCTCGCGGGACATGCTTATATTGCCCCTGGAGATAAACACTTAACAGTCGAGACTAAAGATGGATTGTATTTCTGCAAATTAAATGATGCTCCAGCGGTGAATCTTCACAAACCATCAGTTGATGTATTGTTTGGCTCATTAGCTAAAAATGTCGGAGCGAATGCGATCGGTCTTATGTTGACAGGTATGGGGGCGGATGGAGCAAAAGGCATGTTGGAAATGAAAACTGCTGGAGCATTTAATTTTGTCCAAGATAAAAGCAGCTCAGTTGTTTGGGGCATGCCAAGTCAAGCTGTAAAAATAGGTGCGGCTGAATTACAGTTACCACTAAAAGATATTGCTGCTAAATTAATGGAAAGAGCATAAGCAATAAGAGAGTATTTCAATTAGACTGTGGAACTGTTCAAATATAAAATGGGGTAAAGGGAAAATTAACAATAAGCGTTTCAACAGAAACTGATGGTAATAAACATATTCTCAAGCTAGATAGGGTGTTTTAACGTCGTTATTGAGAATGGTTTTTGTTCAGCCTTCTGTAGTATGCGTAGAAGAAAATAGGACTTTTTTTTCGGACTTTTCAGAAATAGTGTCTAAAGCTAGTTTAGCATTAGGTCTGTTGATATTACGCGATTATGCTGGTGGAGAGGAGCCCAACAGTGAGTCAACGATGTGCAGTCTGGGCATAAAAATAGTGTAGACATATCTAATTCTCATTAACTATTAACCTACTCACTCAATATTTCTTTATTTCATGTTGAATACCTGGTTTCTGGCATATAGATTGCTTTAGCTAAAGTACGTTAAGTTACAAAGTCATCGGTTTGGCATTGAAGGGGATTCTATGGAACAGCCATTATTACAAGTTGGGGTGAACTCACAGACTGCATCAGTGGAGAAACAAACCTTTTCTGATCGTACTGCTAGTCAAAAAGATAAAGAAGTAAAACCCTTCTCTTCAACACTAAATGAGCATTTAGATAGGCCTTCAGAAGCTCAGGATAATAAAAAAAAACCAGCTGAGTCAGACAATGACAAACACGTTAACGGTAAATCTGAAACTGAAGCTGAAGTAGATGACAAAGTAAAGGTAAAAGCGGAAGAAAAAGATAAAGAAAGCGGCAGTAACTTGCCAAGTGAAGTCAGTACCGATAATCCAGTTTTTATAATAGATAAAAATGTCGATATCGTTGAAGAGCTTGATAAAGAAGGAACTGCAACAGCGACGGTTGATTTAGCTGCGATTGCCCAGACTATTACAGAAACTACCAGCGAAGCTAAATCGCAAACTGCTGCGGTAGTAAAAGGCAAAGAGTCTCATGCTTATTCCTCTGGACATTCTAATCGCGAGCAAATAGTTGCAGCATCAAAAGCAACACAAAGTGATGCTATGAAAGTTGATGCGTTATCCGATGAGACTGCTGAAGCCAAGCCGGTATTACGATCAGATATTTTACATGCAATAATTAAAAAGCAAGATGCAGATAATAAAAGTAAACCGAGTGCAGTTATATCAAAAGAATCACCGGTAATGGCCGAAAAACAGCCGGATATCCTGATAAGCGATCGCCAAAAAATGGCTCAAATATTAAGTCAGGCTAAAAATGATGGGCTGCTATTAAAGCCAGCTCAGGATCGAACATCTAGTGCTTCGGCAATGCTTAGTCCAACAGCTTCAACTTCCAGTACGCTTGCACCTCAAACACCATCTGTAGGACAATCAGTACTAACAATGCAGCCATCAGTACAATCTGAAGCTTGGGGAAAAGTGTTAAGTAGCCGGGTAGTATGGATGGCTAAGGAAGGTATACAACAGGCTCAGCTCCGATTAAACCCCGCAAACTTGGGTCCTGTTGAAGTTAAATTACACATGAATAATGAGCAGGTAAATGTTTCATTTGTGGCGCAGCATGCTGCAACAAGAGATGCATTAGAACAAGCATTACCTAGATTACGAGAAAGTCTTCAAGATAATGGCATGAATTTAGCTGATGCCGATGTGTCGGAACAAACTTCTGAACAACAGTCAGAAGAAGCAGAATCGGGTGAGGGTTCATCGAATAAACAAGAGATAACTGATCAGATTGATGATCTGGAGTTAGAGGGAGCAGCTTCAGATTCAAATGAGCTTGAACTAGGTGTTAGTGTATTTGCGTAACTAAATAAAAAAGTGAAGGACGGAATTTAAGATGTTTAAAATAGAAAATTATTCTTTAAGACAGCGAATGTACTTCGTTGGAGTACTGGGCATAGTAGGCCAGGTATTATTGGGTGGCTTATTTTTGTATTTAGAATTAAACCATGTCGATCTTGCTCAACAATTAAAGATCGTCTCTGTTTTTATTCTCATAGCCAGTGTTATTATACTCTTTTGGGCTCACACCATAGGCAAGTTTGGAGAGGCGAGAGCAAATCTGCTGGTACAAGCGATTCAAGGTATTAAAAAGGGTGATTTAACCCACAAAATTAGCATTGCTGGAAAAAGTGATTTTAGCTGGATGGCTGCAGAGCTGAATAGTGCTCGTAAAAATGTTGCTACTCTAGTGCATACATTAGTGGGAGGGGTTACGCAACTCGAAATAGCAACTGGCGATATGTCTACTATCAGTAAGCAGACGGTTGATGGTGTTTTGCAGCAACAATCAGAAACAAGTCAGGTTGCAACTGCAATGAATGAAATGGCGGTATCAGTACAACAAGTGGCTAGAACTGCAGCAAACACAGCTGATGCAGCACGTAATGCGGATAATGAAGCGCAGGCGGGTAAAAAAGTGGTCACTGAGGCGATGTCTGCTATCAATTCTTTAGCTGGCGAAGTTGAAAAAGCGGCGCAAACACTGAGTGACTTAGAAACTGATATTGGTAATATCGGTGCAATTGTAGATGTTATTCGTGGTATTACCGAACAAACAAACTTATTAGCCTTGAATGCAGCGATTGAAGCTGCCCGTGCTGGTGAACATGGTCGTGGCTTTGCTGTGGTAGCGGATGAAGTACGAACGTTAGCTGCTAGAACACAATCATCTACCCATGAAATTGAAGAAATGGTGGGTCGTTTACAAAGTGGAGCAAATGCTGCTGTAATGGTAATGAATGAAGGCCGTGAAAGTGCTAAAATGAGTGTAGATAAAGCTGCAAGTGCTAGTGAGGCGCTAGATACTATCACTGCAATGATCACTACGATGGATGAGATGAGCGCGGCAATTTCGGATGCGGCAAATGAACAATCAGCAGTGGCAGAAGATATTAACCGCGGTATTGTTAATATCAGTCAAATTGCTGAACATACTGCAGATGGCGCCAAGGAATCATCAATTGCAGTAAAAGGAATGGCTGAACTATCAGCTCAATTGCAAAAAGCTGGTAGCCAGTTCAAAGTTTAAAAAGTAAGTATATTTTAAAAAATCCGTAGTCATTACGACCACGGATTTTTTTGGATGTACTTATTAATTATAAAAGGCTTTTTTCGATAGCTTCTAGTGCAGCCATTGGATCCTTAGCACCCGTTATCGGCCGGCCGATGACTAAGTAGCTGCTACCGGCACTAATAGCTTCATTAGGAGTCATAGTTCGGTGTTGATCGCTTTGTATGCTATTGACTGGGCGAATACCCGGAGTAATTAATTTAAAGTCAGTGCTATGTTGAGCACGAAGCTGTGTCGCTTCTTGTGCAGAACATACCACGCCATCTAGGCCATTGTCATCAGCTGATTTTGCTAGGCGTAATACTGTGTCAGTAATTGAGCCCTGCAGACCAATTTGATCACAGGTAGTTTGATCCATGCTGGTTAATAAAGTGACAGCAATCAATAAAGGGCGGTCTGATTGACTGCCTAACGATTCTTTGGCCGCAGTCATCATTGCAGCTCCACCAAGTGCGTGTACATTCATCATCCAAACACCAAGGTCGGCTGCTGCAGCGCAAGCCTTGGCAACCGTATTAGGGATGTCGTGATATTTTAAATCTAAGAAAATATCAAACCCTCGCTTGGTCAATATCTCAACTACTTTTGGACCTGAACGAGTGAATAGTTCTTTACCTATCTTAAGCCGACAACGCTGCGGATCGAGTTGTTTAGCCAGTGCTAAAGCTGCATCTGATGATGGGTAATCTAAGGCAATGATGATTTTAGAATCAGACATTAAGAACACTTCCTTTAAAAACAATTAATGAGATCCTACCTGATGTTATTTTTTTTTGCTGCGTATCACTTGAAATAGTCACGTTTGCCTATATATACAAAGGTGCAGGATGGTATCCTATGCTAATATTTTTTTCAGGAAAACTCGATGGATTTTGATCTTTTAGCGCAAGATGGTGAGGCGCGCCGTGGCCGATTAATCTTTGATCGTGGCACGATAGAAACACCTGCTTTCATGCCTGTTGGTACTTATGGTTCTGTGAAGTCAATGACGCCAGAAGAAGTGAAAGATACAGGTGCTGAGATTGTGTTGGGTAATACCTTCCATTTAATGCTCCGACCTGGAACTGAAGTCATTAAGGCACATGGCGACTTACACGATTTTATGAAGTGGCAAGGGCCAATCCTGACGGACTCGGGTGGTTTCCAAGTATTTAGCCTTGGCGATTTACGAAAGATTACCGAAGAAGGCGTGCATTTTAGATCACCGATTAATGGTGATAAGGTCTTCCTTGGGCCTGAAGAATCAATGGCTGTGCAGCGTGATCTCGGCAGTGATATTGTGATGATCTTTGATGAATGCACTCCATATCCTGCTGATGAACGTACTGCTGAAAAATCAATGCAATTATCACTTCGTTGGGCCAAACGTAGTAAAGAAGCACATGGCGATAATCCATCAGCCTTATTTGGAATCATTCAAGGTGGCATGTACGAGCATTTACGCGAAGTATCTCTAGAGGGGTTAAGTGATATTGGCTTTGATGGTTATGCCATCGGAGGGCTGTCAGTGGGCGAGCCGAAAGAAGATATGATTCGCGTCTTAGATTTTTTATCGACACGCTTACCTAAAGATAAACCACACTATTTAATGGGAGTGGGTCGACCAGAAGATTTAGTCGAAGCCGTTAAACGTGGCATCGATATGTTTGATTGTGTGATGCCAACTCGTAATGCGCGCAATGGTCACTTATTCACTCATCATGGCGTGGTGAAAATTCGTAATAGTAAATATAAGATTGATACTGGGCCGCTTGATCCATTATGTGATTGTTATACGTGTAAAAACTATAGTCGCTCTTATTTAAATCATTTGGATCGTACTGGTGAGATGCTTGGTCCACGCTTAAATACCATACACAACTTACATTATTATCAAACCTTAATGGCGGGTTTACGTAATGCTATTGTTACGAGCACATTGACTGAGTTTGCGGCTGAATTTTATGCCATGCGAACTAATAAATAGTTGGTTACTATCACGGTGGGCCATGCCTGTGGCATAATCGCTTTCTTTTTATTTTAATTAATAGAGTATTGAATCATGATGGATTTTTTAATTTCACCTGCGCATGCAGCTGGTGAAGCAGCTTCAACACCGGGTCTGATGGACTTTGCATTTCCAGTTGTATTGTTAGTGCTGTTTTACTTTATGTTAATTCGTCCGCAATCTAAAAAAGCTAAAGAACATCGTGCAATGCAAGCAGATATATCTAAAGGTGATGAAGTTGTCACAGATGGTGGCTTGATGGGCAAAATTACTAAGGTTGGCGATAATGCCATTAGCGTTCAGCTAGCAGATAACCTTGAAGTTAAAGTGCGTCGCGAATCAATTAACTCAGTGTTGCCAAAAGGTACATTGAAACAGCTATAACAGTTTTCGTTATAGGCTCTCTTATAGAGACTAGGATATCTAAGAATGAATCATTATCCCGTGTGGAAAAACTTACTGATTGTTGCTGTTATCGTGATTGGTGCCTTATTTGCGATGCCTAATTTATATGGCCCTGATCCTGCGGTTCAGGTATCAGCTCAACGCAATGCACCCTTAGATTTAGCGTTGATGGGTAAAGTTGAAACAGCATTAAAAGCGGCATCAATTGAGTATAAGCGTGCTGAGCTTAGCGATGGACGTTTAATGGTTCGTTTTGCTGATGCGGATACGCAATTAGCAGCTAAAGAAGTGATCGGTAATGCGATTAAAGGTGACTATATTGTTGCCCTTAACTTAGCGGCAACGACACCAAACTGGTTAGCAGCAATAGGGGCTGAGCCGATGAATCTTGGTTTAGATCTTCGAGGCGGTGTTCATTTCTTAATGGAAGTGGATATGGACGCGGCGGTGAAACAAGCCTTAAATAGTTATGCCAGTGAGTTTCGTACTTTATTGCGTGATGAAAAGATTCGCTATAAAAAAATTGATATTAATGCTGAAATGGTGACAGTTGCTTTCCGTAGCATAGAGCACCGTGATCAAGCAGAAGATAAAATGAGTCGTGAATATAATCAGTTAGAACTGGCCGTTGTGGAAGAAGCTGTAGCTCCTTCGCTGGTCTTTAATTTAACCGAAGTCGCAATACGCGAAATTCGTTCAACGGCCTTACAACAAAATATTATTACATTACGTAATCGTATTAATGAGTTAGGCGTCGCTGAACCAACGGTTCAGCAGCAAGGTGATAATCGCATTGTGGTTCAATTGCCTGGCGTCCAAGATACGGCACAGGCAAAGAAAATATTGGGTGCAACAGCAACCTTAGAATTTCGTTTGGTGGATTTTGAACATGATGTGCAAGATGCATTAAATGGCCGTGTTCCGGCAAATTCAAAGTTATATCACCACCGTGATGGTCGGCCATACTTACTGAGTAAGCGCGTTATGTTGACCGGAGAGCACATTATTAATGCGGCGTCGACAATAGATCAAAATGGTTCAGCAGCTGTTTCTATCACATTAGATGGTAAAGGCGCTCGCGCATTTAGTAATGTCACCCGCGATAATATTGGTAACCCAATGGCAGTGGTGTTTATTGAATCTAAAGCTGAAACACGTGAAATTAATGGAGAGATGGTAAAAGTCCGCCGTCAATTGCCCGAAGTTATTAATGTGGCGACTATTCGTGATCAGCTCAGTAAAAAGTTTCAAATAACGGGCTTAGATTCAACCACTGAAGCACGTGATTTAGCACTGTTATTACGTGCGGGTGCACTAGCCGCACCCATCGAGATTGTTGAAGAACGTACTGTCGGCCCAAGTCTTGGTCAAGATAATATTGATAAAGGTTTTCAATCGGTAATGATCGGTTTTGTGTTTGTACTGATATTTATGGTTATTTGGTATCGCGTTTTTGGCTTAGTGGCTAACTTAGCCTTAGCAGCAAACTTAGTATTGATTGTTGCTTTATTATCAATGCTGCAGGCAACATTAACCTTGCCAGGTATTGCTGGTATCGTATTAACAGTGGGCATGGCTGTAGATGCTAATGTACTTATTTTTGAACGGATCCGTGAAGAGTTACGTGTGGGAAATAGTCCTCAAGCAAGTATTAATGCTGGTTATGCTAAGGCTTTTTCAACCATTGCCGATGCGAATATCACTACTTTAATTGCTGCTATTGTGCTGTTCGGTTTTGGAACGGGCTCTATTAAAGGTTTTGCTGTGACACTATCTCTTGGTATTTTGACCTCTATGTTTACTGCCATTATGGGGACACGCGCTGTCGTTAATCTGATCTATGGACATAGAAACCGTCCAAGCTTGTCAATTTAAGGATACCAATATGCAAATTATTAAAGAAAAAACTGAATTTAACTTTATGGCGAAACGTAAAATCGCAGCGTTTTTTTCAATACTATTGTTAATTACAGCAGCTACTTCGCTGTTTATGCAAGGGCTCAACTTTGGCATTGACTTTACCGGTGGTACGATGATTGAAGTAGCTTATCAAGAGACAGCGGAACTAGATAACATCCGCACTACACTTGAAAAAGCAGGCTTTGATGATGCCATTGTGCAGAACTTTGGCTCAGTCCATGAAGTATTAATTCGTTTGCCAATACTTGAGTCAAAAAATATGGCTGAGCTGAGTAATCAAGTCGTTTCAACATTACAAGGCGTACATCCAACCCCCATTGATGTACGTCGTGTTGAATTTGTAGGCCCTCAAGTAGGTGAAGAGCTAACCGAGCAAGGTGGCTTAGCAATGCTGTATGCTCTGATTGGTATCTTAATTTATGTATCACTTCGCTTTGAATATCGTTTTGCAATTGGCTCAGTCGTCGCGCTAATTCATGATGTATTACTGACTTTAGGCGTGTTTTCTGTATTCCAATTAGAGTTTGATTTGACCGTTCTAGCGGCTATTCTGGCGGTGATAGGATATTCACTCAATGATACAATTGTGGTCTTTGACCGTGTGCGTGAGACATTTTTGAAGTCACGTAAAACAAATCCAATAGAAATTGTGAACCGTGCATTGAATGACACATTAAGTCGTACAATAATGACATCCGTTACGACATTGTTAGTGGTGCTTTCTTTATTTGTGTTTGGTGGTGAAATCATACATGCATTTTCAATCGCTTTGCTACTGGGTATTGTTGTAGGTACCTATTCTTCTATTTATATTGCGAGCAATACAGTATTAGCGTTGGGTGTAAGTAAAGCTGATCTTCTGCCACCAGAGAAGCCAGAAGGCACTGAGATTAATGAGGATGGTAGTCAAGTCTAATGGGTTAAGTACTCGTATAATATAGCCCGATTAATTCGGGCTTTTTTATAGGTAGAGTTTACTTAGATTTGTTTTTAATGCATTTTTTGTTCTACAAGTGCGAATGATTTATTCAGTAGGTGCTGTTTGTGTGATGGCGTCTGTTGTGAATATTTTATTATACCAACCACATCAGCCTTCGATTGGATCTGTTCTCGCAGCATCTCTTGCTCTACAGTTTCGACACTGATCACGCGTAAGCCTGTTGTATTAGATTTAAAACTCATAAAATTGGCAAACTCTTCCAAGCCTTGCATGATATTTCTAAGTTCTAATTCTTGAGCTTTATTTTTCATAATGTCCACATAGTCTTTGCCTGCTGACAGTATCGGTTTGAAATCGAATTTCTTTAACGATAAAACAATGATATATAGTACTTATAGAATTACGAGGGGCTGTGTATATCGGAGTAGAACAAGGAACTGTCACTAAGTAATCATAATAAATGAATAATCTTGTTTGGAGTGTTCGTTGCTCTGGTTTATTTTTCTAACTATCAAGGAATTTCCTGATTATCAATTTGTAAAAATATTGTATGGTGGCTAGTAACTTTAAATTTGGAGAAAAAGATGCGTGTTTTAAGAATAGGGCTGATTGCTGTTGCGGCAATATTCAGCCAAGTTGTCTCAGCTGATGTCATTGATGTCAAATTACATTATGTCGGGCCAACGGCAGGCAGTGTATGGCTAGGAGTTCAACAAGGCCTAGAAGAAGCTAACGTTCAAGGTGAGTTTTTAGGGCAAAGATACAGTTTGCAAACAGAGACAACCGAAGCGTTGGCCAAAACAAAAACCCCTATTACTGCTATTTTAGTGGGAGGCGATAAGCAACAGGTATTAGCGATAGCAAATAATGCTAAGTATGCTCATATTCCTGTGCTTAACTTGCTTTCAGATAGCGATGATTTACGCAAAGCTTGTTTAGCTAATCTACTAAACCTTCCCGCTAGTGAACAGATGAAGCAAGATGCATTACAGCAATGGTTAGCTAAACATCCAGAATCTAAAGCGCATGTCCAAGGCTGGCATGAAGACTTTAGAAAATTTGCTGCTAGTCAATTGAATGGTCGTTTTAAAAAGTCTCACGGCATTGTGATGGATAATGATGCATGGTCTGGTTGGGCTGCGGTTAAATTATTATCTGACACGGTAGCTCGAAACCAAACAGATGATGCCGCTGTAATATTAAATTATTTGAGAAATGAGATTGCTTTCGATGGTCAAAAAGGTGCTGGCGCAACGTTTAGAGATACTGGCCAGTTACGCCAATTGGTTTTAATTGTTGAGGATAATAAACTTGTTGCTGAAGCGCCACTTCGTGGAGTGAAAAGCGGATTAGATAGTCTTGGTTTGAAAAGTTGTAAATAAGGAATAATAAAATGAAATTAAAACAGTTATTACTGTCATCACTTATCTTAGTTAGTGCGTCAGCGTGGGCTGAACCCACGTATAGGTTATTTGTTACTAATGAAAAAAGTAATTCTGTCAGCGTAATTGATTCACGTACCAATGAAGTCGAAACAACGCTGGACATTGGAGACCGTCCTCGAGGGATAGGGTTATCACCTGATCAAAAAATATTGTATGTTGCCTTGAGTGAAGAAAATGCAATTGCCATGGTTGATGTAAAAACATTAAAAACTATTGGTAAGCTTAACGCTGGTGAAGATCCTGAAACATTTGATGTTCACCCTAACGGAAACTTATATTTATCAAATGAAGATGATGCTAAAGCAACGGTAATAAACCCTGAAACAGGAAAAATTATTGAAGAAATACGCGTTGGACTTGAGCCAGAAGGCGTGGCTGTCTCGCCAAGAGGCGATATTGTATTGGTGACCAGTGAGTCAACGAATATGGTCCATGTTATTGACGTTGAAGTACATAAAGTTATTGCGAATATTTTAGTAGCTGCCCGCCCACGAGGCCTTGCATTTAATAGTGAGGGTAGTCTTGCTTATGTGAGTAGTGAGATAGGTAATGAGTTAGCTATCATTGATATGAGCACGTATAAAATAGTCAAGAAGGTTATTGTTGATGTGCCAAAGTCTAAACCTATGGCAATCAAGCTAAGCCCAGATGATAAAACGCTTTATATGACCACTGGGCGTGCAGCTAAGGTTGTTGTTATGGATGCTGAAACATTAGCTATTAAAGCGATTATTGATGTAGGCAAGCGTGTATGGGGTGAAGAAATTAGCCGCGATGGATCTCGAATTTACACTGCGAATGGTGTGAGTAATACTGTTTCCGTTGTGGATACAGCGGCGAATATATCAATTAAGGAAATTGAAGTAGGCAAAGCTCCGTGGGGCTTAGTGATTGATGATTAATTTCTGACAGATTAGCTTTAAAATTAAAACCCGATAAGTGCAATGAATTATCGGGTTTTTTTATTGCTTGATGCTTTGTTGTTAGTTAATAGCACGGTATGATGATGCCATGACAATGATTCAACGATATATTGATTTATGCTTGTTTAAAGCAAGCCCAGCCGACATGCCTGCTTCAGCTAATTTATTGAAGTTAACGCTATTGGTTTATTTTTCAGTTGGCGTAGCAATATGTCTTATGGATATGGGCTGGACAATGAGTCTCTTTAGCAGCTTTTCTGATATGATTTTTATGATTTTTATGATTATTGCTGTTGGTTTATTATTACAAATCCACGGCCTACAAATACGATTTCAGCAAACCTTAATGGCTTTATCTGGGGCAGGGATTTGTCTCGGCTTAGTCAGTTTGCCAGTTGTTATTTGGTTTAACAGCATTGCTGAAGCAGAACAGGCCAGTAGTTACGCCATGCTATTTATGATTATCATTATGTTTTGGGGGCTGATGATAACGTCTCATATATTTCGCTATGCCTTAGATATAAGCGTCGGTTCCGCAACCGTAATAACCGTTATTTATACCGTCCTTTCTTTACTAGTCTTAGGTTTAACAATGTCAGGAGTCGCCTAGTGCATATTCATATTTTAGGTATTTGTGGCACGTTTATGGGTGGGATTGCCTTATTAGCCCGTGAACTGGGAATGACAGTCTCTGGCTCAGATGCCAATGTGTATCCTCCGATGAGCGATCAACTTGAGACTGCAGGAATTGAATTACAGCAAGGTTATTTGCCTGAGCACCTAGATCCAGCCCCTGACTTGATTGTAATGGGTAACGCGATGGCTCGAGGGAATCCAGCTGTTGAGTATGTGTTAAATAAAGGTCTGCCGTATATCTCTGGTCCACAATGGTTGGCAGAGAATGTTCTTCAAGGTAAATGGGTTTTAGCAGTATCAGGAACCCATGGTAAAACATCAACAAGTAGTCTATTAACATGGATTTTGGAAGATGCAGGAATGGCACCTGGTTTCTTAATTGGTGGTGTGCCAGGTAATTTTGGTAAAACAGCGCGTTTAGGTAATACGCCTTTTTTCGTTATTGAAGCAGATGAATATGATACGGCTTTCTTTGATAAGCGTTCAAAGTTTGTTCACTATCACCCTCGTACTTTAGTCATTAATAATCTTGAGTTTGATCATGCTGATATTTTTGATGATCTTGCTGCAATACAAAAGCAGTTTCATCATGTAGTGAGAACAATCCCTTCAGAAGGGCTGCTTATTACCCCTTCTCATGATGATGCGATTGAAAAAGTAATTCGAATGGGCTGCTGGACACCCCAACAAACAATCGGCCTAAATGAGGGACAATTACAGGCTAAGAATATTAGTGATGATGGCGGACAGTTTGAGGTTGTCTATGCCGGAAAACAAGAAGGTAGTGTTAACTGGTCTCTACTAGGTCAGCACAATGTCTGTAATGCCTTAGCTGCTATTGCAGCAGCTCATCATGTAGGAGTGACGATTCAGCAGGCTTGTGAAGCTTTAACTAGCTTTATGGGTATAAAACGAAGGCTGGAGTTGCTAGGAGAAGTGCGTGGCGTTCGCGTCTATGACGACTTTGCTCATCACCCGACGGCCATAGCCACAACGATTAATGGTTTGAGGAAAAATATTGGTGATCGTAAATTAATCGCTATTCTTGATCCTCGTTCCAATACCATGAAAATGGGGATCCATCAGCAGACATTAGCAAACTCGCTACAAGAAGCTGATCGCGTTATTTTATTTGAAGATGCTGATGTTGCAATGTCATTAGCAACAGTTGCAGAACAATTAGGTGATACAGCAATAGTAAAAACGACTGTTGATGACATTATTGGAATGGTTTGCACGGAAGCGCAACAAGGTGATGAGGTGTTGATTATGAGTAATGGTGGGTTTGGTGGTATTCATCGGCGTTTACTGCAGGCACTAGGTAAGTAATGACGGATAATAAACAAGTTGCTGTAGCATTAACCGGCGCCTCAGGTGCGCCATATAGTCAACGATTGCTTGATGTTTTATTGGGGCAAGGCATTACTGTACATCTAATGATTTCAGGTGCGGCACGCATTGTGTTTTCAGATGAACTGGATTGGAAATTACCTGCGCGGGCAAGTGATGTTCATAAGTACTTAGTGGATAAGTTTGATTGTGCTCCCGAGTTATTAAAGGTTTATGGCGAACAACAATGGAGTTCACCATTAGCGAGTGGGTCGCATAAAGTGGCTACAATGATTGTATGTCCTTGTACTATGGGAACATTGTCCTCTATCACAGTGGGCAGTAGTGATAATTTGATTAACCGAGCTGCCGATGTGATGTTAAAAGAAAGTCGGAAACTGATCCTTGTGCCACGAGAGGCACCATTTTCAGCTATTCATTTAGAAAATATGCTCAAACTAGCGCGACTTGGCGTGTGTATCTTACCGCCTAGTCCAGGTTTTTATTATAAGCCAACACAACTATCTGAGATCGTGGACTTTGTTGTTGCACGAATACTTGACCAAGCAGACATTGAGCATCAACTTCAGCCTCGATGGGGTGAGTAACTCCATCTCATTGATCTAATAATTTGCGTATAATTAGCCATTAATCAACTCGCTTGGGGAATTAAAGCTATGTCAGATATAGAAATTGCACAGCAAGCAATAATGAAACAAATTATCCCGCTAGCTGAGCAACGTTTAGGCCTGAGCCCACTTCAACTTGACCCTTATGGTCACTATAAAGCCAAAGTATCATTGGATGTGATGACTGAGCTGGAAGATAAGCCTGATGGCAAGCTTATCTTGGTAACAGCTGTCAGTCCCACTCCTGCTGGTGAAGGTAAAACGACCACAACAATTGGTCTGAGTGATGCATTAAACCGTATTGGTAAAAAGTCGATGGTATGTGTTCGAGAGCCTTCGATGGGACCTTGTTTTGGTATGAAGGGGGGAGCTGCTGGTGGTGGTTATGCTCAAGTTGTACCGATGGAGGATATTAACCTTCATTTTACCGGTGATTTACACGCGATAAGCGCAGCACATAATTTACTATCAGCGATGATTGATAACCATATTCATCATGGTAATGGTTTGAATTTAGATGTGCGTAAAATCACGTGGGGACGCGTGCTTGACATGAATGATCGTGCACTGAGACATATTAATATTGGCCTTGGCGGTACTGCAAATGGATTCCCTCGCGAAGATAGCTTTGATATTGTGGTTGCTTCAGAAGTGATGGCGGTCCTATGTCTATCAAGTTCTTTAAGTGAATTAAAACAACGTTTAGGCAATATTTTAATAGGTTATTCTGTCGATGGAACAGCTCGATTAGCCAAAGATCTGAAAGCACATGGTGCGATGACGGCACTTTTGAAAGAAGCGCTTAAACCTAATTTGGTTCAAACGCTAGAAAATAACCCTGCTTTTGTTCATGGCGGACCATTTGCCAATATTGCTCATGGTTGCAATACTGTTTTGGCAACCAAAATGGCACTAAAATTAAGCGATTATGTCGTGACTGAGGCAGGCTTTGGTGCTGACCTTGGCGCTGAGAAGTTTATTGATATTAAATGCCGCAAAGCGGGCATTAAACCTGATATAGCCGTGGTTGTCGCTACAGTTAGGGCATTGAAATATCACGGTGGAGTCGAAACTAAAGACTTATCGACTGAAAATCTAACTGCATTAAAACAGGGAATGAATAATCTAAAACGCCACCTTGCCAATATGCAGGATCACTTTGGCTTGAAATGTATTGTAGCAATCAATCATTTTTTACAAGACACAGATGCCGAGATTGATTTAGTTAAAACAACAGTTGAGGCATATGGCGCTGAAGCTTTTGTTGCTAAGCATTGGACATACGGTGGTGCTGGAGCTGAGGAATTAGCGCATGCTGTTGTGGCAAGCCTAGATGAAAGTACAAAAAGCTGTCAATTCCTTTACGAGGATGACTTGCCTTTAATAGATAAAATTTCAGCTGTAGCGAATAAGATTTATGGTGCTAGTGATGTTACTGCAGATAGGAAAGTATTGGCAAAGATTGCTTTGTTTAGCGACACTCATGCCCATGTACCAGTTTGTATGGCAAAAACGCCGTATTCATTTAGCAGCGACCCTAGTTTACGCGGTGCACCAGAAGGTCATACATTGACCATTCGTGACGTGCGATTGTCTCGTGGAGCGGAGTTCTTGGTGGTCTTATGCGGTGATATTATGACTATGCCAGGTTTACCTAAGCAACCTGCTAGTGAGCGTATTGATATTAGTGATGCTGGTGAGATCAGCGGGCTTTTCTAAGCTTTACTTTGATAGGTATAAAAAGGGGGCTAGTGAAAATTCACTAGCCCCCTTTTTTATCTGCTGCTACCTATTTTGGATTGATTTTTTTTAGCTTCCAAATTTCATTATTATATTCTTCCATTGTACGGTCAGTAGAGAATTTTCCACTATATGCCGTGTTCAGAATACTCATCGATATCCAACGCTGCTGGTCTTGGTAGGCTAGGCCAGCTTGATATTGAGCATCGATATAACTACGAAAATCAGCAACCGTCATCCAAGGATCGTTATGGCTTGTGAATGCATTGATGATATTTCCGAAACGATTAGGTTCAGTTTGGTTAAAGTGACCACTTTCTAATAGATTAACAACACGTTTTAGGTCTTCATCTTGTGAGATGATCGCCCTAGGATTGTAGTTAATACGCTGTTGTTCAACTTCTTCTTCGTTTAAGCCAAATAAGAAGAAATTATCATCTCCTACTTCTTCACGAATTTCGATGTTAGCGCCATCTAATGTCCCGATAGTGATAGCGCCATTCATCATGAATTTCATATTACCAGTACCAGAGGCTTCCTTACCTGCAGTTGATACTTGTTCAGATAAATCCGCTGCAGGGCAAATTATTTCCATTGCTGATACTTGATAATTGGGTAAAAATACTACTTTCAATTGATCGCCAATTTGTGGGTCAGAGTTAATTACATCCCCCACATTATTGATGAGCTTGATGATATCTTTTGCCATTGCATAACCAGGCGCAGCTTTACCGCCAAATAAAACACAACGCTTAGCTAGGCCTTCTGTATCACCACGTTTAATACGATCATAAAGATGAATAACATGCAATACATTGAGAAGTTGACGTTTGTATTCATGAATGCGTTTTACCTGAATATCAAATAAGGCATCGGCATTAAATGTGATACCACAAGCTTTTTGAACAAGATCGGCTAGACGTTGTTTATTCGATTTTTTAACTTGATGCCATTTTTGTTTAAATTCTGGCTTATCAGTATAGTATGCCAATTTTTTAAGCTGACTAAGATCAGCGATCCACTTATCGCCAATAGTCTCAGACAATAATTGTTTAAGCTCAGGGTTGCACCAAGCCATCCAACGACGTTGAGTGACGCCATTGGTTTTGTTATTGAATTTTTTAGGCCATAGTTGATAGAAATCATTAAATAAGCCTTTTTTCAACAGTTCTGAGTGTAATGCTGCAACGCCGTTAACTGAGAAACTGCCCACAATAGCTAAGTGTGCCATACGAATGTTCTGATGATACCCTTCTTCGATAATAGACATGCGAGCTAGGCGATCTTTATCACCAGGCCAACGACGTGCAACTTCATTTAAGAAACGGGCATTAATTTCGTAAATAATCTCTAAAACACGAGGCAATAAACGGCCAAACATATTCACTGACCAGCGTTCAAGCGCTTCAGGCAATAAGGTGTGATTTGTATAAGCCATTGTTTCTGTTGTTATTTTCCAGGCCTCATCCCATTCAAGATAATGCTCGTCCATCAATAAACGCATTAACTCAGCAACAGCTACAGTAGGATGTGTATCATTCAATTGAAAACAATTTTTTTCAGAAAAATTGTCGAAATTTTCGCTGTGTGTGGTGACCCAATAATCAAGAATATCTTGCAAACTTGCTGATGCAAGGAAGTATTGCTGGCGTAAACGTAACTCTTTACCGTTCTCACTGGTGTCATTTGGGTATAGCACCATGCTGATATTTTCAGCTTCATTTTTACTTGCTACAGCATCGGTGTATGAACCCGCATTGAAATCTTCTAGGTTGAATTCATCCGTTGCTTCTGATTTCCACAGCCGCAGTTTATTAACCGTACCGTTTTGGTAACCTGGAATAGGCATATCATAAGGAATAGCTAATACATTGTTGGTATTGACCCAATGAACACGTGTTTTTCCCTCGCTATTTTTATGGAATTCAGTGTGGCCGCCAAATTTAATATTTTGCGTAAATTCGGGACGTTCAAGTTCCCATGGATTACCGTCACGTAGCCAATGGTCAGGCATTTCGACTTGATTACCATTCTCTATACTTTGTTGAAACATGCCATATTCATAACGAATACCATAACCTGTTACAGGTAACTGAAGTGTGGCACAACTATCAATAAAACACGCAGCAAGACGGCCGAGACCACCATTACCAAGTCCAGCATCGTGTTCCAGTTCTGTTAGTTCTTCAAAGTCTAAACCAAGGTCATTCATGGCTTTTGTTACAGTGTCTTCCAAGCCTAAATTAAGTGCTGCATTACCCATGGCACGGCCCATAAGAAATTCCATTGACAGGTAATATGCTTGCTTACATTTAGACTCAGCATACGTGTGTTTAGTATGTTTCATGCGCTCGAATAAACGATCGCGTAATGTAAGTGCAATGGAGTTGTATAAATAGTGACCAGATGCACAGCCCTTGTCTTGAGCAAGATGGTTGCCGTAATAGCTTTTAAAGTCATGTTTTAGTGACTGTTTGTCCATGCCTAGTTCTGGGGTGTCATATAAGTCGATATTGGGATTCACTGTGCATGCATAACGAGGGCTCATAGCAGAGGGCCTTTATAAAGTTAACTAAAATTAGTTTTGGTCGGGATAGAAGCTAATAAAACCATCTCGATTGGGCATTATTATCTTGGGTAGAGACTCTTGATTGAGTTCTACATCGTGGCTGATTATACCATCTTGACTTAAAATATAGGCAGACAAGGAATAAATTTGATCAGGCGTTAAAGAAAAGGGGGCGTTAATAGGCATTGCACGGCGAATATAATCAAATAAGGTGGTGGCATAAGGCCAATAACTATTGACGGTCTTCTCCGGGTAATTAGAATTAAGTGAGCCAACTTCCCCCACTAATGGCTCTGCACTAGCCCCAATTGCGCCTGGTCCATGACAGGCAGAGCATTTTTGATAAAAGAGCTTAGCTCCTTGTGCTGCAGACCCTTTTCCAGGTGGTAACCCTTTGCCATCTGGTGTTATCGTGAGATTAAATTGTGATTGTTGACTAAGATGGTTAGCAGCTTTGCCTAATAACTGATGCGAGTCTACTGCAAAACAAGTTTTCGAAAATAAAAGAAGCAGGCTGAATCTAAAAACCATAGACATGGTTGATATCTCCTTCTTCAGTAATTTCCCAACTAATAATAGCGTTGTAGTGGAAAAACCCGTGTTTACCACGGCTAGCTAGTAATGCTTTTCGAGTTGGCTGTACATAGCCGGAATCATCCGTTGCCCGACTTTGTAAAATGGCATATTCACCCTGCCATTTCCACGCTAAGTTAAAACGAGTGAAGGCCTTATCAAGGATTGGGCCTTGTAATTCTGCATCCATCCATGAATCACCACCATCAGTAGATATTTCAACGCGTGTTATTGTACCTCGACCTGACCAGGCAAGGCCTGATATTTGATAAATCCCAGGATTATCTGGCAGCATCATACCTAATGAAGGTGAGGTGATCAGTGATTTAGCTTCATTAATAAAGCTAAATTGGCGGGCTTTGCCATCAGCTAAGAGATCGGTATATTGTGAGGTTTCATCGCGTGTCATCGCCGGTTGATCGCTTAAGCGAAGTTGTCTTAACCACTTAACATTTAAAACGCCTTCCCAACCTGGCAGAACTAAACGCATTGGATAGCCATTTTCAGGGCGTAAAGGTTCGCCATTTTGATACATTGCGAGTAAGGCATCATCAAGCAGTTTTTCAATTGGAATACTAATGTTTAATGCTGCGGCATCAGCGCCTTCAGCAATAACCCACTTTGCTGACGATTTTATTCCTGCTTCTTCAAGTAATAATTTGAGCGGAATACCTGTCCATTCGGCATTTGATACTAATCCGTGTGCGTAACCGGCTTGAGATTGAATAGGGTTACTACGCCAGCCGCTATTACTATTACCGCCACACTCAATAAAGCAAGTACGCGATAACATGGGGTAACGCATTAAACTTTTAACATCAAAACTCAGTGCTCTATCGACTAATCCATCAATTAGTAGGGTATGTTGAGTAGGGTCTATTTGAGGTACGCCATTATGGTGACGCTCGAAATGCAAACCATTAGGCGTTATCGTACCTTGCAGATCATGAAGGGGAGTCCAAGATACGCCATTACCAGGCGCATCAGGATTTGTAGATATCCAGCGAATAATCTGTTGTTCATAAGAAGAGGGCTGGCCGTAATTACTAAAATCAGCACCTGGAACACGCATCCAGTCTGGCAAATTATCAGGAAGTTCAAGTTTGTCTGGATTAGCAAGAATGGGCAGGCTAACAGAACCTGCAAATGCTCCGCCTAAAGCTGCTTTTTGTAAAAACTGACGACGACTTTGTGTTGAATCTTCTGTCATAATTGATCCTTTATCTAGCTGATGTATTCGATATCCTGTTCTGATTTGGATTCATGTTCATCAGCTAAAAACCATTTATCAAGTTGGGCAATAGCTTCTTCTTTACCTGTTCTCTTTAATGATGAAAAAAGTTGAGCGGTAGCAATCAAATCTTTATTTTCCAGTTCCAAAGTCACTTTATGTAAGGTTGCCATTGCAGCGCCGCGTTTCAATTTATCGGACTTCGTCAGCAAAATATGAACGTCTAAATCAGCTTTGTTAGCCCATAGAATCATTTGCAAGTCGAATTCTTTAAGCGGGTGACGGATGTCCATCATTAACATTAAACCTTGCAATGTTGTACGTGTTTCGAGGTATTTTCCGAGTGTTTGCTGCCAACGAATTTTCATTTTTTCAGGCACTTTTGCGTAGCCGTAGCCAGGTAAATCAACTAAGGCACGTTGCTCATCCATCGCAAAGAAGTTGATCATTTGCGTTCTACCTGGCGTTTTGCTGATGCGCGCTAATGATTTTTGATCGGTGATTGTATTAATCGCGCTTGATTTTCCGGCATTAGAACGACCCGCAAATGCGACTTCAATCCCGGTGTCAGGGGGAAGTTCTGATAGCTGAGTAGCGCTTATTGTGTAATGTGCTTGGCGATAAATTTGTGACATTATGATGGGCTCTTGGTGCAAAAATACATGAATAAGAGTAGCATATTCACTGTTTTGTTTAGTAAATGTTCATTATAGGAATAACAATGAAAAAATTGTTTATGGCAACAATGGTGAGTTTCTCGATAATTACTGCGGCACCGACAATGGCTGCGGGCAATGCTTCAGCTGGAAAAGGTAAGGCGGCAGTATGTGCTGCATGTCATGGTGAAGATGGTAATAGTCTTTCAAATCTATTTCCAAAACTAGCCGGTCAAGGCGAACCTTATTTAGTTAAACAATTACAAGAATTTAAAAGTGGCGCTCGAAATAATGCTGTAATGACAGCTATGGTGGCAGCATTAAGTAACCAAGACATGGCTGATTTAGCCGCTTATTATGCCAGCAATAAAATAACTCCAGGCGCAGTCTCTGAAGAGTTTGTTGAAGCAGGACAACATATTTTCCGTGCTGGTAATAAAGAAACGGGCCTACCTGCTTGTATGGCATGTCATGGTCCTACTGGGGCAGGTGTTCCTGCTGCAAAATGGCCAGCATTAGCAGGACAGCATAGCGCTTATATTGAAGCACAACTGAAAGCATTTGCTGCGGGTACACGTAGTAATGATACTAATAGCATGATGCATGATATTGCTGGCAAAATGACAGATGATGAAATGAAAGCTGTATCTGCCTATATTACTGGATTGCATTAATTGATAAATTGCAAAAAAGCCATATGGTTTTTTTATCTGTATATACTCCCTAAATAAACTTGGCTCAAGTTGATGTCTGAAAAAAATAACTCTCCGCGTTATACGCTAAGGGAAAGAATATTCTATTTTTTAGGATCGATGGATCTGGCTATTACGTTGTTATTATCCTTAGCTGTGGCATCAATTATTGGTACGGTTTTACAACAAAATCAACCCTATACAGACTATCTGATTAAATTTGGACCATTTTGGTTTGAAGTTTTCGAGACTGCTGGCTTATACGATGTTTATAGTGCGTTGTGGTTTTTAGCTATTTTGTGTTTACTGGTTCTTTCAACATCGGTATGTGTAATTCGTAATACACCCTCTATGCTGAAAGATATGTGGAATTTACGCACTCATGTGCAAGAAAAATCATTGCGTGCCATGCATCATAGCCAGCAGTGGAGTGTTTCATCCACGCTGAATGACACTGCTTCAAGTACAGAAGCTGAATTAGAGAACCAAGGTTTCCGAGTCAAAAAAACACCAAAGGAAGAGGGTGTTATATTATTATCGGCAATGCGAGGCGGCATCAATCGTCTTGGTTATGTCTTTACGCATTTAGCTATTATCATTATTTGTTTAGGTGGGCTATTAGATAGTAATCTCTATTTAAAGTTGGCTGAATGGCAGGGGAAAATAAGCGTGGAAACACGCGATTTACCAACCAGTAAGATCCCTGATAAGAGTAGATTAGCCGTTGGTTATCAAGCTTTTAGAGGCAGTATTCACATTCCTGAAGGTCGTTCGTCTGAGGTGGCTTTTGTTGCGATGCGAGATGGTTATCTAGTACAGGAACTTCCATTTAGAGTAGAAGTAAAAGATTTTCGTATTGAACATTATGCAACCGGTCAGCCTAAATCATTTGAATCTGACTTAGTGGTGTACGACGATGATCTTATTGCACCATTAGAGCAAACTATTTCTGTCAACCACCCTTTAATATATAAAGGTTATGCTATTTATCAAGCAAGCTTTAGCGATGGTGGAACAGGGCTGACATTAGATGCTTGGCCATTAAATAAGCCAGCGGGCAATGACACAGTTACTTTTGAAACAAAAGTGTTTGAAAATAGAAAAATGCACTGGGGAGAACAGACTGTTCAATTAGAAGTGACGGCTTTTCGCCCCTTCAATATCAATCCAGATCCTACCGAAGACGATGTTAAGCGGCTTAGAAATTTCGGCCCTAGTTTTGGCTTTAAATTACGCAGTAAAACAGGAGAAGCCAAAGAGTATTTGAACTATATGCTTCCTGTACCCCGCGGTGGCCGTGATTTTTTCCTAAGCGGTGTTCGAAATAGCCCTGCAGATGAGTTCGCTTATTTATATTTGCCACTAGACAGTGACGGTGAATTAGTGGGATTTAAACAATTTCTATCTGTGCTTTATGATAGCGATAAGGTTGATAAAATTGCAGAAGCAATGATGCTTGAGACTTTAGCTTCAATAAAAAATAGCGATGAGACCTTAGAGAAAAATTTACAACAAACCTTAGCCATGTTGGTTAAAATGTTTATTCGTGGCGGTTTTGTCGAAGTGACTGAATTTATAGAAACGTCATTACCTGAAACTGAAAAAGAAACTCTTGGCCCAGCATACTTAAGTATGTTGCGTGAAATGTTGGCACGCCTATATTTTAATGATTTAATTGAAATCGACACAACTGAACAAGAACGTGATGCGCAGCTGTTATTTTTACAAGATTCAGTTGATGCTATCGGTAGCCTTTCTCGTTATGGTTCGCCAGTGTATCTGGAATTAACAGATTACCAGCACGTAGAGGCAAGTGGTTTACAAATTGCTCGTTCTCCAGGGAAACCAACTGTGTACTTTGGCTGTGCTTTATTGATTATCGGGGTTTTTGTTTTATTCTACTTACCACAACGACGTTTATGGGTGAGAGTAAATAAAGAGGGCAATGGTTCGAAACTTTTATTAGCGGGTATGAGTAACCGTAACTCACGTGAGTTTGATCAATTTTTTGAGCAAATAGCTCAACAATTGAAATTAAAAGTAGGGAACTCTATCGTTAAATAGTGTTCTTAACTTGTGTAGAATTTTAGAGAATAAAGAATGACAATTGAGAGTGGGATGATTAATAACGACACTAGTAGCCCTATTAAACAGTGGTTATGGCGCGGCCTAATGGTGCTTGCTGCTACTATGCTGATTAATCGCTATATCGATGTCTTAGACAGTTATGAGTTATCAATTACCGTATTTACTGCTGCTTGTTTAGCACTTTTGGGGCAAAATTGGCCGGGTTTTCGCCGTCATGTTGTGGTCGTCTCAGTACTAAGCTTTTTAGCTGTTCAACGTTATGGTAGTGATCTTGGCCTAGCTGAGACAGACTTCTTATTGAACTTTATTTTAGCGAGTCAATCAGCCTTTATGTGGATGAGTGCGCTATTTGTTATGGCGACCGTAGCTTACTTTGTGGGTTTATTCTTCAGTTCGCCCTTTACTGAAAAAGTAGGCTCTGCCTTAACGTGGTCAGCAATGACAATGGGCATGATAGGTTTAATGGTAAGGTGGCGTGAGTCATATTTAATTAGCCCTGATGTTGGCCATATTCCAGTTAGTAATCTATATGAAGTATTCATCTTATTTGCAGTCATTACTGCACTTTTATATTTATATTATGAACGCCGCTATCAAACGCGAAGTTTAGGCGGGTTTGTCTTATTAGTTATTAGCGCCGCAGTTGCTTTCCAGCTTTGGTATGCTTTTGAGAAACAGGCCCACGAAATTCAACCTTTAGTCCCTGCTTTGCAGAGTTATTGGATGAAAATTCATGTGCCAGCTAACTTTGTCGGTTATGGTGCCTTTGCTATGGCAGCAATGATAGGCGTTGCGTATTTATTAAAATCATGGCGGCAAGAAATTAAGCCCCAAGGTATTTTAGCCACTGCGCTTCCAGATTTATCGATGATGGATGACTTGATGTATAAGGCAATTTCCCTAGGGTTTGCTTTTTTCACTGTTGCGACTGTATTAGGTGCTTTATGGGCTGCAGAAGCCTGGGGTGGATACTGGTCATGGGATCCAAAAGAAACATGGGCGCTCATTGTTTGGCTGAATTATGCAGCTTGGTTACATATGCGAATGACAAAGGGCTTGAATGGACGACCTATGGCTTGGTGGGCGGTTATTGGCTTGTTTGTAACCTTGTTTGCCTTCTTAGGCGTCAATATGTTTTTGTCAGGGTTACACTCCTATGGCACACTGTAAAACACAATAAATAGTGTTAAAAATTAAAAGGATAAAAGTATGAATAAAATGGTTAAAGCAGCATTATTTCTTACGATAGCAATTGTGCCCTTAACATCAATGGCAATGCCTGAAGCATTTATTGATGGTGTTCATTACACAGCGACACCAACAAAGCTTGCAACAAGTGATGAGAGTAAAGTTGAAGTAGTAGAATTATTTTCATACAGTTGTCCTCACTGCTTTCAGCTTGAGCCAGAAGTGCAAAAGTGGAAAGAAACGTTATCTGAGAATGTAAGTTTTATTCAAGTTCCTGCTATTTTCCGTGATAGTTGGATGCAGCTGGCTAGAGTATTTTATGCTGCCGAAGCTACCGGTGATTTAGAGACGTTACACTCACTAATATTTAATGCTATTCATGTAAATAAGCGTCGATTACAGACAGAAGAACAGTTATTAGATTTTGTTGCTGAACAAGGTATCGACCGTGATGATTTTGAGAAAATGATGAATTCAATGACAGTAAATTTAAAGGTGAAAAAAGCACAAGTACTAAGTAAAAAGTCAGGCGTTACAGGTGTGCCTTCAATGATAGTCAATGGTCAGTATCGTACTGATGCACCATTAGCAGGTGGCATGACTGAGATGCTTAACACGGTTGATTTCTTGATTCAGAAACAAGCTAACTAATAAATATACGCTACTCATCAGTATACTACCGCCTATGTGATAAGTAGCGGTTAGCTCTCAACACTGCATTTATTTCGCCCTGATTCTTTAGAGCAATACAGCGCAGCATCAGCACGTTTAAATACATCATCAATTGTATCCTTAGGGCGGAAGGTTGCTAGGCCCGCGGAGGCGGTGATAGCGACTGGATTGTTTTCATAATGAAATTTTGACAACTCTATTTTCTCACGAATTTTGTTAGCAAGAATAAGTGCACCTTCTAACTTTGTTTCGGGGAATAATCCGACAAATTCTTCACCTCCAAATCGCGCAATAAAGTCAACATCACGGGTAGCTTGCTGAAATATGCGAGCAATTGTCTTTAATACTTTATCGCCTGCAGCATGGCCATAATTATCATTAACACGTTTAAAAAAATCGATATCCCAGATAATGATGCTAAGTGGCTTTTTATAGCGTTGCCAGCGAGTGTATTCTCTTTCAAGGCTTTCATTCAGCGCTTGTCTATTCCAAATGCTGGTAAGTGCATCTTTAAGGGCTAATTCACGAGACTTTTCTGCTGATTCACGTAATACAGTACTTTCCTCTTCCATCGTCTGTATACGTTGATTAAGCACTTTTATTTGCTTTTGAGATTGGGTATAGCGTCTGTGATCTGACTCCTGATATTTCTCAAAATGTTGATTGAGAACATCTAGCCTGTCACTAACCGACACTTTCAATTGCACTAAGTCACTCGCTTGTTCCACATGACTATGAATCCCCGTGACCTCCTGTTCGATCACTTGGCTGATTAGGTTCCGTTCCTTAAATGCCTTGGTGTCATCATCGCCTGTTTGCCAAATATGTTTATCAAGTTCACTTAAACGAGAGGTGAGTGTTATTAAGAACTCTTCATACTCTTTCTTTTCAGTTATAGCTTGTGATCCTAATGTACTAATGACGTCTGCTATATCTCTGATAATTTCTGGAAGCTGCTCATCCTTAATACCTGTTTCAATGCTATGGCGAATCTTAGTCGCCTGTTTACTTAAATCACTAGGTAGAGACAAGCGTTCTAATAATGCCATTAAAACCAAGTGGGTTGGCGTTTCTAGATCACCCTTGTTGTCAGTTTTTTTCTGTCCGACTTCATCTTGCTCCTGAATAGATTCAGGAGTGTCAATTTCAGTTTCATCATCAGGTTTTCCCCTTGCAAATAATTTGAAAGCAAAGCCGCCTGAAGGTTTATCGGTAGAGGAGTTTATGCATTTATCAAGGAGAGTAAGAAACTCTGTAGTCAGTGTTTGTTCTTCGCTTTCAATAGAAGAACTTAAACGCTTCGACAGCTTTTTAGCTTCTTTTTTATAGGGCTTTGGAAGTTTTAATGATGAAAGTAAATTAGCTAATATTAGACCTGATGACAGCGTTTTACTCTTATCAGATCCCATTTGCGCGATAGATTTTTCCATCTTATCAAGAATATCTTTTATTTCAAGTTGGCTGCTTTTCCGACGAAGTACGGTTCGCAATGACTCTAATTGTCTATCTAGTAATGGGTCTAAACCTTGCGCAGCTAGAGCTAGTCTGCTTAAACTTTTTTGTAGTAACTCATTATAGCTTTGCTGTTTTTCAAGATCAGTAATTGATTGGTAATATTTTTGTTTCAGTTCATCAAATTTATGATTTATAACATTATCTTCCATTAATTTGTCCTCTATAATGCCGCTGGTAGCGCTTTCGTACTTGCTTCTGGGGCAGGTAGAGTAGATTCAAGTACAGTACCGGTCACAGTTGTTTGTAATAAAATATCATAATAACGGCGAATGTTTTCTACATAACGTACTGGCTCGCCGCCACGAGCATAACCGTGACGCGTTTTTTCATACCACTTCTTCTTGCTTAATAATGGCAAACTTTGCCTAACATCAGACCATAAATTAGGATTAGCGCCATTAGTTTGAGTGATAACACGTGCATCTTCTAAGTGGCCTAATCCAATATTATACGATGCCAAAGCCATCCATAAGCGATCTTGTTCTGCTTCTATTCTATCAGACAGTCGCCTTTGCAAAGATGCAAGGTAACCCGCACCAGCAGGGATACTTTGAGTGGGATCTTGACGGTTAGCAATTTTCATTTGTTTAGCGGTTGATAACGTCAACATCATCAAACCTTTAACGCCAGTCGCTGATACAGCCTTATTATCCCAGTGCGACTCCTGATAGGACATAGCGGCTAATAAGCGCCAGTCAAAACCATATTCTGTAGCAGCTTGTTCGAAGAGTGATTGATATTTAGGTAGGTGCGTCAATGTACGTCGATGGATCGCGCTAGTGTCGATATAATCAAACCGATTTATATGACCGTAGTATTTCTCTATTAAACGATCAAGATCGCCTGTTTCTTCCATTTTTTCGAAAAAAAGAGTTACTTCATCATAAAGTGAGCCATCTTCAGCAAGTGGTAAAGCCCATGCTAATGGCTGAGGATCAGAAATATTAAAGGCAACGAGTAGCTCTGGAAATAACAGTCGGTTTGCTGCAATCTCATTTGAATCAGCAATGGTGTAATCAATCATTTCAAGCTGAACTAATTCCAGTAATCCACTACTATCAAGTTTCGTATTTTCTGTCCATTGTAGATGATGGATTTCTTCACGATGTGATTTTAATTTCTCGACATGGCTACTGTTCGCTATTACTTCTAATTGACCATCATCTAGTTTGGCGAGACTTTTAGGTTTTTTAGTGCCTTGGCGATACACTAATTGTTGTGTAACTTCTTGATAAGCTGGACCAAAGCGAATGAGATCTTTTCGAGCAGTCGTTATGGTCAAGCCGGCTGCAGCAATGTCTGCTTTGCCTTGTTCAATAAGAGTCAGTATGTTCGATAAATTATCGGGCACGATAATTTTCAGATTCACATTTAAATATGCTGCAAAACGTTGAGCAAGTTCATACTCAAAGCCAGCCAATTGGTCGCCTTTAACATAGTAACTTGTTGGTCCGTAGCGGCTGAGAACACGTAACTCACCACGTTCACGAATTTCTTCCAAATGAGGTTGGGCCTCATCGCAGGCAGTCAGTAGGCAGATTGATATTAATAACAGGCTAATCAGTTTCAAGTAGTTGGCTCCAAGACACTGCATCGATTATCGCTCTATATCCAATAGATTGCACGGACTTAAGTCTGGATCTGTATTAATAATAATGTTTTCAGTAGATTTTTTTATAAATAGACCATCATTACCCTTTTTTAGGTATGGGATAGTACTGCTATTATTAATGCGAAAATAATGAGCTCTATGGCTGATCCAACTTAAATGATAATGCTAAAAAAGTACTGGCCTGAAAGGCCAATTTATCTCTCAGTGTAAGTGAGTAAACTAACTTGGCAGTCTGTTAAGTTTTGGCATTCAGTTGGAGTAACTGGCGTGATCGTATCGCGTGAATTATCAATAGATTAAATCGAAGATATTCACCAATTATATTCAGAGATAGAAATTGACGTTTTTGTACGTGGTGCTGCATGAATCGCATATTCTAGCCGCACTATTATCAGTGCACTCTAATAACCGTGATCCAACGCAATTTTGCACTTTTATAATAGAATGAAAGCCAGCAGTGGAGAATAATGTTAGAGAAGATCGTCTGTTGCCGAAGAGTCATTAAGGTAATGCGGATGCTACGTTTTGCTCTTCAGAGCAATGTGCAAATCGACATGAATGCACGACGTCTGGGGTGATGAAGGCATTGATGGTCGCATTAAGTTTTTGCTGCTTGCTTGGCTAGCATACCCAAAACAAGCTAGCGCAAAATAGTGACTCACTGGATCAAGGTTCATGTACCAATTTATGTTGTTGGGATTATAAAACGCATGCAAGTGATGGCAATGATGATTGAGCACAAAAGATAGCGTTCAAAGTATTGGATGCGGTGGAGAATCGAACTGCATTTTCAGATTGTGGTAGCCAAGAACGTCATACTTTAGCTGATGACGTTTATTTGATTGAAGAGGCTAATTACACGAGCGACTTGATGCTGATCTTTGAATATGAGCACGGCAAATACATTATGACTTGATAAGATTTACGCGCGATTCAACACGTTGAACGATGAGCTAAAAACGGTGTGGATTTATTAAAAATAGAGGGGAGAACTAAATCTATTTATTATGTCGCTCGAACAGCATAGAACTATCGTTGAGCTAAGGTGCGGCATTAGGTGTTGCGCCAAGTAGCGGTAATTAAGTTGAAGAGCCATATTAAGGTCCAGTGACGAAAAAGGCTAAATTTTTGACGATATTAGCGTTTTTGGCGAAAGAAATTAAGTAATAACTCACTGCTTTGTTCGGCTAGCAGGCCATGTTCACAATGAACATAATGAGTGAGCTGTTGAGTATTGAAAATATCAAAGCAACTGCCAACAGCACCTGTTTTTGGCTCTTTAGCAGCGAATATAACGCGATCTATTCGGGCATTAATAATAGCGCCAGCACACATAATGCAAGGCTCAAGTGTTACATAGAGTGTTGTCCCTGGAAGGCGATAGTTTTCACTGTGGCGACAGGCTGAGCGTAAGGCTTGGATTTCGGCATGAGCCGTAGGATCATGGCGAGCAATCGGTTGGTTAAAGCCTTCACCAATAACCATATTATCTTTGATAATTACGGCACCTACTGGAACTTCTCCTTGCTGTTCTGCCTCTTTAGCAAGGCTTAAAGCGTATTCCATCCAGTGACGATCATTTTTCATGATGATTTAAATTATATTTAATAAGGTTGACTAGCCGTGTGCTAGCACCTTGGCTTTTTGCCATCAGCATCAACCCTGCTTCGCCCATCCCAGCTCGACGCTTTGAATCGTTTAATAAGCTGATTGTTGTGTGCGCTAGCTCCTCAGTATTAGAAACTTGCAGAGCAGCATTAGCTTTAATAAATTGTTGGGTGATTTCATTAAAATTGAAAAAATGGGGCCCAGTTAAAACTGCTCGTCCTAATGCTGCCGGTTCTAATAAATTATGACCGCCATGAGGTACAAGGCTGCCACCAACGAAAGCAACATCACTTGCGGCATAAAATAGTGGTAATTCACCCATCGTATCGACAATAAGAATTTGAATATCTGAAGGGCAGGGGCGATTTTGACTCCGACGTAATACCTTATAACCAGATTTTTGTGATACAGCAGCGACTCGATCAAAGCGTTCAGGGTGTCTTGGGACAAGAATTAGTAGTAAGTTGGGGTGCTGAGAGCGAATTTGGCGTGAGGCATTTAGAATCATTTCCTCTTCACCTTCGTGGGTGCTTGCTGCAATTAATACGGGTCGATTAATACCCCATATAGAACGCATAGATGTAGCCAGCTCTGAAATGCTAACCGGTAAGTTTATTTCAAACTTTAGATTACCAGTAACATGAACTTTCTTATTATTGGCGCCTAAATTTTGTAGACGCTGTTTATCATCATGGCTTTGCGCGGCAATTACAGCAAAAGTATTTAATAT
>ENA-OSET01000293-OSET01000293.1-sediment-metagenome-genome-assembly--contig:-NODE-293-length-56561-cov-9.395971_pt1 | contig 56561 bp, 51 predicted proteins | sample MGYA00237882_ERZ534229 | MGnify/ENA primary metagenome ERZ534229 (study PRJEB26408, sample SAMN06266212) | sediment metagenome | isolation source: Hudson Canyon methane seep mesocosm | place: USA:Hudson...
AGTCTGCGTGGAAAAAAGAAAGTGGAAGCACAATGGCAGCTCTACTGTATGGTTCATAATATTGAGAAGTTAGCGAATTACGGGCAGCTAGCAGTTTAATAGGGCTGCTTGTAATGAGTTATAAGCATTTTTATCACTTATGTAATGATTTGAGTTGCAAGTTAGTAAAAATCTGGCAAATTGGTGCGTAAATAAATTTAGAAAGATGGTGTAAGGGATTACTGGCTTGAATGAGGTTTTCCTACAGCCTCGTTAGTTGCCAAGGATATTTATGCAATTTCCAATAGAAATAGTTACAGGTGTATTTGCTGGTATAGCAACAGCCATTATTATATTTGGCGCAAAATCGCTTTGGAGTAAGGCTATTTCTCCATGGTATACAGCATTACGTTACCAAGGGGCTGATATTTCAGGCAGTTGGTATTCTAAGGTTGATGACTCGAAATTAAATGAAGGTAAAGGTGAAAACGATAAGCCTGATGAAAATGCAGGTGTTTCAACCTTTTCAATGATTCTTAAACAGAGAGCTCATAACGTAACAGGTTCAATGCAATTTTCATTTGATGGTGAGATCAAGAAATTTAATATTGATTATGAGTTGTCAGGAGAATACTGGGAAGGATACTTATGCTTGTATTGTAAATCCAAAGACAAGCGAGCATTTAGTCAAGCCTCTATGTTTATGAAGCTCATAAGTAACGGAACAGGTTTGCTGGGTACATTCTCGTTTAGAAATGCAATCACTGATCAGGTGCATACTGTATGGCTTGGGCTAGATCGCAACTAACAAATAAAGGCATTGGACGCAAAAAAGCATGCGCCCATGCTTTAAAGCGTTATATGTTTTGAGTATTGAAAATATGGATATTGATAAGAAATTCATTTTAACAATTTTAGTCTCAATTATTATTGGGAGTATTGTTGGTTACCTAGCTACATATGTGGATTTTTTACAGGGAATCATTGTTTTGGTTTCTGTCATATCATATTTAATCATAGGTGCTATCGGTATACCGATAGATGAACCATCACCCCTAAGATATAATTTTACCGCTTTTTCCATATCAGGGATTCCAGCTGCATGGTTGGTTCTTATTTTTTGTTTAAAGTAATGTTCATGCATATAACAAAGCCAGCCAGTATCGCCAGCAAGCTGGCTGGACTCGTTTCACTCGCCTCTGCTGGCAGGCGTTAGTATCTTATTATGAGTGATTGGATAGAATTCGTAAGTGATCAGCCTTTGAAAACTGAGTTACTTTCTTGGAAGCGAGAGATTAAATATTGGGGTGAAGAGTCATTTCCTCAGACCGAGTTCGGCTATTTTTTAGATACCCCTCTTTGTAAGGTATTTGAAGAAGAGCAGGATGTTGTTCCTTTCCTTATAAGGAAAATACCATTCAAGAATTCTTGGGGAATAACAATAGATAGGCCGAACTCTTCTTCGAGTGCTTTGGCTGTGTATTATTTATTGACTTCGCTTACCTCGAAATCATGCAATTGGATATTGGCGGCAGATTCAGCAAGTAGGCGTGGGTTTTATATAGAAAGAAAAGACAATGTTCGAGTCGATGAGATACTTAAGGAATATTTGTTTTAAAATGATACTAACAAATACATGTTGTATCGCCACTTCGTGGCTAGGAAAGCTTTACGCTCGTTCCTCGCTTCGAGCTGCCCCAAATGTAAAGCGTTATACAAATAAGGGATTACGATGATAAATGGAAGTTGTCTGTGCGGAAAAGTTCGCTACCAATACAAAGGCGAGATTGAAGAAATCGCCATGTGTCATTGCTCACAATGCAGAAAGGCACAAGGTGGTGCCTTTGCCACAAATAGCCCAGTAGATACAGATAAATTAGAGTTTACTGGTGTTGAATACATTAAAGAATTTCAATCCAACGAATTTAAAGTAAGAGCTTTTTGTTCAAATTGCGGTAGTCCTCTTTATAGTGCGAGAAGTGACGTACCGGATAAACGAAGACTCCGCATGGGTAGTATCGAATCCCCTTTCTCATGTGAGAATAAATATCACATTTATGCAGATTCAAAAGCACAATGGCATGAGATTACTGACGAACATCCAAAATTCAAAGAAATGCCATAAATGTATAACAAAGCCAGCCAAATTCGCCAGCAAGCTGGCTGGACTCGTTACAAGGCATTATAAATATTCTTCAATAAGGCTATCAACATGAAAGTATTCATTATCAGTTTGCTGGGTGTCTATATCACCTACAAAAATATGGACCTATTCTCGGATTCAATATTTTTATCTTTGGTTATACCGCTATTTTTTTGCTTCTTCGTATTTTTAGCGTTAGCAAAAATATTAATAAAGCTTTACAAAGAGCCGCTATATACAGAACCTACTGAAGGTGAAAAGGCGGTTATACGAACTTTATTTAAAAAAGGAAGTCCTTTACGACATAGAATCGATGACTGACAAGGAAGAGAAAAAATATCAATGTCTCTCATGTGACTTTTAAATACATTAATTCTTAGCCCTAGTGATGTTCGACAGGTTCCACAAATTCTATCAAAGTAATGAGTGGCGGCATCAACTTTTCGTTTTATTTCTGTCTTTTCAATTTTGGTGTTAACCGTTGTTCACACCAGATTGATTTTGATTGACGATCGCAGAGGTGACATTCTCACGAAATTGCATTCTCTTGATAATGGACATTTTGATTTCGATGCGTTTGAAGGGGCATTAAATCGTAAATTTCAAGGAGATAATTTTATGCCTGAGCTAAAATTATTCGTAGAGAGTAACGAAGGGCAGTGTAGAACGCGAAACCTCTGTCATTTCAATTTAACATCGTCTGTTTGTGCATCAACTATTTCAAAAATCAGGGTGAATGAGCTTCTTCTACGTTACTCCTAAATACTGCCATATTGAAATAATTGGTATTGGTTACTTCTTAGCCTTGTATCCTGTAGAAATATTCAAGTAGGTGTTTATTCATCACTAATTAATGTGACAATTTGTCGTTCTATATCACCGTTTAACGGTTGAGCAGAAGACTTAAAGTATTGAATAGATTCCCTGTCTTTACTGATCAAAAACTTATTAAAATTCCATTTTGGTTCTTTACCAGTTTTATTGGTCAAAACTTTATAAAACGTATTTTGATTTTCTCCGGATACAACACTGGGAGCGATCATAGTAAAATTAACCCCAAAGTTCTTAAAGCACACAGTAGCAACGTCAGCTTCTGATTTATACTCTTGCCTAAAGTCATTAGAGGCAAATCCCACTACCTCGAAACCTTGACTTTTGTATTTCTGGTGAAGTTGCTCCAGCGCCTCAAACTGAGGTGTGAAGCCACATTTACTGGCTGTATTTACCACTAATAACACTTTATCTTTGAATGCCTTACAAAAATTAATCATCTTTTTGGAATGAAGTTTTTTTGCTTGATACTCCATGATTGGGTGGCAATCTGCTGATACTGGATTGGCAAAAAATAAACTAAATATAACAATCAGGCTGCATAACCCTTTGTGATATCTTTCAACCTGATTAGTAATATAAGAATCCATATTTTTACCCTGTAATAGGTTTATAAAAAGTATCATTATGGATGATACGATTTTAATTCCCCTCCAGATCACTTTTTCAATAATACCTACAAATCATCAAGGTTTTTTAGAAGTTCAGTTGCATGATTTAAGATGCTGGTTTTCTGTGCAGCCTCCATACGCTGCCACGTTTTATAGGGGAAGGCCATTCTTGAATTTTTTTTGAATTTATCTTTATGCTCATCTAAAAAGTGCCAATATAAACTGTTAAATGGGCAGGCTTTAGACCCTGTCTTTTCTTTTACAGAATAATGGCAATCTTTGCAGTAATCGCTCATTTTGTTGATGTAATTGCCGCTTGATGCATAAGGTTTGGTAGCAATCAAGCCTCCGTCAGCTGAGAGTGCCATGCCTCTTGTGTTGGGTAATTCAACCCATTCAATGGCATCGATATAAATTCCTAAATACCACTGCTCTACTTCATCTGGATGTAATCCCGTTAGTAGCGCGAAGTTTCCGGTTACCATCAAACGCTGAATGTGGTGTGCATAAGCGTAATCAAGTGATTGGGTCACCGCTTTACTCATACAATTCATATTTGTTTGGCCGTCCCAAAACCACTTTGGTAAAGGACGTTTGGCTTGCAGTGCATTTGTATTAGCAATATCGGGCATGTTTATCCAATACATGCCACGCACGTATTCACGCCACCCGAGAACCTGTCGAGTAAATCCTTCTACTTGCGCAATATCAACGGAGCTGCCTGCTTGCTTGTAATGGCCTATGGCTGTTTCGATCACTTCGAGTGGATGTAACATTTTAGCGTTTAAGGCAAAACTGATACGAGAATGATAAAGACTCCAAGCATATTTTGATTGCTCAGTCATCGCGTCTTGAAAGCGGCCAAAATTGGGCAAGCAGTAGTGACAAAAATACTGTAATAATTTTCGTGATTGAGCCCTGTTACAAGGCCACAGCAGCGTAGCCTCGATTTTTCCCAAGGTAGGTATATTATGGCGCTGCAAGCGACCGATTATTAACGATACATCGTTATCAAACATCAGTGGCTGTGGAATACTAGCAAGATCATTCTTCTTAAAATGCTTACGATTGTCTGAGTCAAAATTCCATTGCCCTCCAACGGGGGCAGATTCCTGCATTAAAATATTAAAGCGCTTTCGCATAGCGCGATAAAAGTTCTCCATGCGAACATGTTTATCTTTTGTAAAATACTTAGGTATGTCATCTTTTGGAAGTATAAAGTGTTCAGAATCAAAGCAAGTGACTTCAATATTCAGCTGTTGCTTCACGTCTTTTTGAAATGAAAGTAGTTGCTGTTGTAACCGGTATTCATCAGGTTGCTGAATATGAACTTCAGAGCATTGATACTGTTTACACAATGCAATTAAGCAATCACAAAGGGTTGCATACTCAGCAGTGTCGTCAAGGGTTAGATACTCAACTTTATGCCCTAATTGTTTCAACGCATTGGAAAAATTCTCCATAGCCTTAAAAAAAGCGCATATTTTTTGAATATGATGCTTAACGTAATACTGCTCTTGATGAAGTTCTAGCACTAAATTTAGTACGTTTTGGTCTTTGCTTTTAAACCAACTATGCTCAACATTTAGTTGATCACCAAGTATTAATCGCAGTGTTTTATAATGCTGCATCTATCATTTACTCTTATACTGAGTTGGACAATAGGCGCGTCCCACCAGAAATGTCCGCAGACTGAGGTGCTTGGTTTTTCGGCCACTAACGCGCTCGCGCCAATTTTTAAATGTTTTGCGTTTTAAGCAACGGCGCATGAAGGCAATAACATCAGGTTCAGTGAGACCATATTCTTGGAAAATAGCATCAAAAGGCGTTCTATCTTCCCACGCCATTTCAATGACTCTTGATTGATCAGCCTCAGATAACCGAGTTTTCATTTGAGTTAGCCTAGTAGGAGTATTACTTTACTTACTCATAAAATCTGATTTTGGATCAACTCACAGGGGATATATTTATAGGAATAGAGCGACAGCAACACGGGGACGTTTTAATCATTATTGAACGCAAAAGCAAAACAATTCTATAAATCTCAATAAGCACTTGCAATGCCCCTTCGCGCACACATTTATTTTCTATGAGCCTTGGCTTCACATAGGAACAAACCATAAATCTTTCTGCTCCAAAGGAGCCGTATCTGGCAACAACGGGTTACTAATTCGAAACAACTTCCTGTCTTTCAAATTTACACGGTCAATATCTTCTTTATGATATTTCAAGAATAGCGCTTCAAAAGATCCATCTTCAATCATCATTTTTAATCCTTGCTCAATACGCTGAGCAAGTTCGGGGGTTTTCAATGACGTAAAAAAATATTTCGGCCATGGATAATATAATAAGATGCTTTCTTCAATTGCTAGATTCGGGTACATATCTTTTCGAGATTCATACTCTGAAGGCGCTTCATTAATTCCTCTAGAAAAATAGTCAAAACGTCCTTTTAATAACATTCGAAATAAGCCTTCGTAGTTAGGCCCTGTCACTATACCAAAGTCATTTTCTTTGAAGACTTTTACATCATTCCAGATATGGCCTTGCCCGACTCTTAGCTGTTTTAGCTGCTCCACTGTTTGTATATTTGTAAACTTTTTCTGGTCTTCTTTTTTTATCAGAAATATTCGATAGCCTAATAGCCCCTTGCGAATAGGTATTCGAATCGGTAATAAAGAACTTTCACGTTCTTTAGATGAGGTGGTCCAAATCACGTTAACCGTATTTTCATCATTCTTTTTCAAAAATTCAATCGCTCGGCCTACATTCATGCCTTTCGCAGGCTGTATTTTGAAAGGCCCATGAGTCACTATTGTTTTATTAAGAACATGGGTTAATAGGCTTATTGCGTAAATAAACCGTGTATCATCTTTTGATACGGGTGATGGGGAGTAATTAACCGTTAACTCTTGGGCGAATACAGGGAGTGCTATGCAGTGTAAAATTAACCCTATAAGACTCGTTTTTAGTAATACCTTCATCGCTTATTTTTATATCTCTTTATTCTTATACTACATGTTAGTGAAATCAGCAGATAACGCCAAGTTTATTGGGTCTTGACGGAAATAAAGGTATTTTTAACTCAATTGTATTACCCAATATAAAATAATGACAAGTACCGTTTATAACAATGAGCGCAATGTTAGCCGTTGTAATAAACTGTCAAAATATAAACAATAATAAAGATACCGTCATGCCACACTCTCTTGTTTCATCAAACAATAAGCCCTGGATTCTATCTGGTTCTGAGCTCTCGCCCTTTCATTTAAAAGTGGCGGCCATTCTTAGGGCTAAGAAAATTCCTTTTCGTGATTTTCCAAGCGAAGGTAATACCTTTGAGAATGTCCGTATTCAACTACGTTTAAAATTACTTAAAGCGGGGTTATTGAAGCTTACTTACCCTGAGTTTACTGAATACGACGAATTTCCCTTGGTGCCTTTTTTATTCGGCCCGAATGGCGAGAATTTATACGACTCTTCAGCAATTGCCCATTGGTTAGATCGCAATACGGATACTGATAGCGTCGTGAATGCCGGTGACGATAAGCAGAACTTTCTGATTCAGCTTATCGATGAGTACTTCGATGAGTTTGGCTTATACATGGTCCACCACAGTCGTTGGAAAACGTCTGCAACCAATAATACGGCCGGGCGACGCTTAGCCAATGAAATGCCGGCGATTGCTGCCCCCTTCCGTTCAATGATCGATGACTTTTTTAGTCACCGTCAGATTCGGCGCTTGCCTTATTTGTTCAGTGTCGCACCAAAAAACTTTCAGATTGAAGGGCTGTCAAAGAAAAAGCAGCCTCCCAGCCATCATGACTGCCCTGCAACACATAACCTGATTGAAAGCAGCTATCTGAATATTCTCAATGCGTTAGAACCCATTTTTGAAACGCGCCCCTACCTCTTTGGGCAGTACTTTACGCTGGCGGACGCCAGCCTTTATGGACAATTGGGTATGAATTTAACCGACCCGAGCGCTGCACAATGGATAAAAACGACTGCTCCACATGTGTTTGCTTGGTTAAATCGAGTTCATCAAGGAGACTTCTCGGACCATAAGCCGGACAGTACGTTAGTGATTGATGATTTGTTGAAACCGTTGTTAACAGAAATCATTCGAATATTTTATCCTTTAATGAAACAAAACGAAGTTGCTTACGAACAATATAAACGAGCGGGTGAAACCCAATTCAATGAACCCGCTTTTTGGCGAGAGAAATGTCTTTATCAAGGTGCGCTAGATGGGCAAGCCTTCTCTAGTGTGGCAAAAAGTTTTCAGGTGAAAACTTGGCGTCAAATTAAGCAACATTGGCAACAGCTTCCCCCTCAATCACAAACCGAGTTGGCTGAGCTGTTTTCGGGTATCGACACGTTAGCCGCAATCGATTAGGTTTTATCTCTTCGATCATAGATCTTTTCATAGACGAACTTTCTGAACCAAGTATGCAGAGGTTCGTGATGCATTCGCGCATGCCAAAACATTGAGACGTCAAACGTCGGAATCTCGAAAGGTGGATCTATAATGGCAAACTTTTGATTATCGACATAACGCCTGACAAAGTGCTCTGGTAATAGAATCATAAAGTCCGTCGTTGCGATAATTTCAAGGGCGGCAAAAAAATGCGGCATTCTAAGCGCTACATTTCGCTCTAATCCCATGCTTTTCAGTATCTCATCCACTTCGCTCGGCCCCGAGCCTTTTGGGCTTATCATCACATGATTTTGCTCTACATACTGCTCCAGTGTCATTCCAGCAGCGAGGGGGTGCTCTTTACGAACTAAGCCTTTAAAGCCATCACTGGCGACTACGCGCTGATAAATATTGTGTGCGGGTGCGGTCACGCCGCCAATAATCAGATCCACTTGGTTTTCTTCAAGTTCATCTAAAACGTTGGAGCGCCAGTCAAGGGCCGTCACTCGAATCCCGGGAGCGGCCTCGTTCAGCAAAGGGATTAATCGAGGTAATAACGCATGAGAGCCATAATCATTGGTCGCAATTCGAATGCTGCCTTTCGCCGTAAGCGGATCAAATACTTCCGGTAAGAGCAAGCCATTAACTTGTTCTAACAGCTGTGTCAGCGGCATGTACAGACGCTCAGCTTTTGCCGTTAAATTTAGATGCTTACCTGATTTCACCAACAAAGGGTCATCAAAGTCCTGCCTGAGCTTAGCTAATATGCGGCTTACAGCAGATTGAGTCAGGTGTAACTTCTCTCCTGCGCGGGTGACATGACGCTCGTCTAATAAAACCTTTAACGTAACGAGGGTATTGAGATCAAACCGGTTCAACGCCTGTAAATCCATGATATTGCCTTATAACCATCAACTTCATGATTATTAGTCATACCAATAATTACTACAATGAATTTCACGCATCAATATTAATGACGCATTATGACTATCAGCAGTTAAAACCAACACCCTCTAAGGCTATATAGGATTTTGTTCATGACTCAAGCAACAGACGTATTATATAAAAAAGTAATCGAAGTGCGCTGGGCTGATTGTGATGCCAATCGACATATGCGACACACGGCTTATTCCGACATGTGCGCACATACGCGTATTAGCTTTTTACAGAATATCGGTATGGACGATGCTTGGTTTAAAGAATCTGGTTTAAGCCCTGTTATGTTTAAAGAACAGACCGAATATTTTGCTGAAATGCTCATGGGCGAAGAAGTGACGATCACTATCGAGCTCGGCGAAGACACGGGTTCAGAGAAGTCTGTTTGTTGGGTAAATAACCTGTATAAAAAAGACGGCACTCTAGCAGCTAAGCATCAAGTCGTTGTTGGCTGGATGGATTTGAAGCAACGTAAGATTGCGAAGCTTCCGCTTCTTGCGACCGATAAGTATTTGAAGAACCTCTTTAACGAGCCCGCTTAAGTATCCACAAAGCAGTAACCCCTCTGCGATGACTCACAACGTTTAAAGTAATAGGGGTTACTTGGCAGTAAATCATCTCTCCTGCCATCAAGATATATTTTATATAAATCAATAACTTGCCAGCATTCGTTATTTATATGCTAATTCTTTAGTCGCATAGTCTATACTTAGCTCAGCTCAACTATTTACAATTTTTATACCCTTGACTCAATGGTGACCTTGATTAAGTTACTTTTATCAACGCTACTTTTCTTATTGCTGTCGCCACTAATGCATGCGAATGAAGTATCGATTCATTTAAAGTGGTACCACAAGTTTCAGTTCGCTGGTTATTATGCAGCGGAACTGCAAGGGTATTTTGAAGATGAAGGTCATAGTGTCGAATTGATTGAGGGTGGGCCCCATAAAAATCATCTACATCAATTAATTAATCACGCTAGTGAATATGCTGTATTAGGCAGTGAGTCGCTCAATTCATTGGCGGTTGATTCTCCTATTATTATCGTCGCTTCTATCTTTCAACATGCCCCAGAAGTATTGATGTCTCTTAAATCTAGTGGTGCTAAAGACATTTCAGACTTAAAAGATAAGATGCTAATGCTGGCCGACCCCAGCATATCGGGCCATATTGAAGCTATGTTATTAATGAATAACCTGAAAGTAGGGGATTATCAAAAGTTCAGCTATGACGGTGATGTGAATAAGCTAATCGATGGCCGAGTTTTTGCTATGTATGGTTATATCAGCAATGAACCCTTTCAATTGAAACAACTGGGGCACGAGGTCGACATATTTCGCCCACAAAAATTCAACATTGATTTCTATGGTGACAATTTAGCTACAACCCAATATGAGCTCGATAATCACCCCGAACGGGTCGCTTCAATTCGACGAGCCGTTATTCGTGGCTGGAACTATGCCATTGAACACCCCGAAGAAATTATTAACCATATTTTAAACCGGCAAACGAAAAATCCCATGCCGTTTAATCTAGAACACCAAAGATACGAAGCGCAAGAAACCATAAAGCTTATTGATGCGAACAACATACCATTAGGTCTATCCAGCCCAGATCGATGGGCCGCAATGATCGATACCTATAATCAAGCGACAGGCGGACAAGCCGTCTTTAAACAGCACAGTATTTACAACGAATTCCATCGTGATCGCAGCTGGATTCAATACCTTTTATTATCGATAATTATTGCCGCTGTTCTCATTACCGTTCTATATTTTTGGAATCGAACATTAAGGAATCGGCTCGACCATGCAGTAAAAGGATTGGAGAAAGCGGTTTTCGAAGATAGCTTAACCAATATGAAAAACCGCTCGTCGCTGATGTTATTTATTGAAGAATGCCGATTAAAGCACCGCCATGACGAGTTTTTAGCGATTCTCGACATCAATGGCTTACAAAAAATCAATAAAGAAAAAGGGTTTCGCAAAGCTGATCAACTGATTCGCAATGTTGCGCAAACTTTATTGGACTGTAAATTCAAAACCAGCAAAGTCTATAGTTTATATGGCGGCAAGTTTGCGGTTATTGCTAAAGCCTCAAAATACGAAGAATTTGAACGGAAAATTAATGCCTTGATCGAGCGCATTGTTGACGAAAATGATCCTGTATCATTACGCTCTGGAGCCGTGAAATTAGATTTAGATCTAGACAATTCCAGTTTAACAACGCGGGCTGAATTAGCGCTTCAACACGCAAAAGATACCCATACTCATCACCTCGTGCATTTTGATCATTCTTTTTCTGAGCGGATTGAGAAAAAAGAAGCGCTATTAAAAGAAGTTATTCGAGGTATTAAAAAGCAAGAGTTCATTCCCTATTACCAACCTAAGCTAAATTATCAAAGCGGCCAGATTCAAGGTGTTGAGGCTCTCGTACGCTGGAATCATCCAACCAAAGGCATCTTATTACCCGGTAAATTCTTACCCATCGTCGAAGCGGCTCCTGAGGTGATGAATAAACTTGAAGCCGCTATCTTCGAAGCCATCATGGCAGAAGCGTCTGAACTCATTGAATATTTTTCAGAAAATCCGAATTTCAGAATATCGATTAACTTATCGCCGATACAGTTTAACCGTGAATCATTAGTCATTGATTTATTAGCAGCCTGTAAACGCTATAACATTCATCCAAGTCGACTTGAGTTTGAATTAACAGAAAGCTCGATGCTAGAAGATTTGGACACTGCAATTGATGTTAGTAATCAGTTACAAGCAGCGGAATTTAAAGTTGCGTTAGACGACTTTGGTACAGGTTATTCTTCACTTTCTTATATTCAAAACTTGCCCGTTAACGTTATCAAGTTAGATTATTCTTTCGTTAAGAAAATTCCTAAAGATGAACGCTCAGGCTTTGTGGTTGAACATATAATTTCATTAGCACATAAATTAGAACTGGAAATTGTGGCTGAAGGTGTCGAAGAAAAAGAACAACTGGATTATTTGGGCGACTTACACGTTGACATCATCCAAGGATTTTATTTTTACAAACCTATGTCTCTAGAAAAACTATGCCAACTAGAACTGAGCGTAAGTAATTATAAAAAATAAATCATTACGCCCAATAGAACTAGTCGTCACTCAATAACTACCCTGTTTTTTTATCACTGCGTGCTCGCGCGCATTGCTGACGGAAGTTTTCATCCATAGGGTCTACCGTATCAAAATGCTGTTCAAACCGATTTAAAGCATAACGCCCTTCATTCACAAAGGGCTTTTGCGCTAGCACTTGCTCACTCAATAAGCGACCTATCCCTCCACTCCAAGCTATCCCCGCCCCTGAACAACCGGTAGCAAAAAACAAATTACGCCACTGATCACAAGGGCCTAACAGTGGTAAACCGTCTGGGGTATAAGAAGAAATACCATTGATATAATGATTTAACTGAGCCGTTTCTAAAAGAGGGCAGATATCAATTAAGCTTTGCCAGTTTTCCTCCAGGGCTAACCAGCCCTTTTCGTCTTGTTCGAAACGGTGATTATGAATATCTTGCTGCGACAGGGGTAATTCTTTGGGATCAGCAATACAGGTTTGACTATCACGCACACCAAATAATAGGCCTTTATTTTCACTGCGAAAATACGCTTTGCTCGTAGGAGAAATGGCCATAGCATGGTCCGGCTGTAAGAGATTATGATTATCCGTAATCCAGTAATGGCTTCTTATTGGCGCCATGGCTAATTTTACTTGATGTTGAGCAGCCAATATTGAAGACCAAGGTCCCGCGGCAATAATGACTGCGTCCGCTAGCCAATCATGATTACTTTCACTGCGCACACCTACAACTCGATTTCCGGATTCCAGTAGCTGTTTGACTCTAATTCCTTGATGTAATGCCGCCCCTGCTTGTTTTGCCGCTTGTCGATAAAAATTGGCTAATAAATAAGGGTCAGCGTGACCATCGTCTGGGTAAAACAAGGCTAAGCTTTCATTCTTTATGTGTAACCAAGGAAGTTGCTGCTGAATCTCTTTGGCATTCAGCCAATAACTCTCGATTCCCCTCTGCTTCCCTTGCTGTTGATGCATCTGCAATGCCGCGAGTTCTTGCTGAAAGCTATCTCCTTGATTTGCAATATGAATGCAGCCATTGCGATGCATAAAGGTTTGCTGAAAAGTGTGTTCAAAATGTTTAATCATGCGGTGGCTTTCATCCACCATCAAACCATCATTCACATCTGAGCGCGCCCGAGTTAATAACGCCGCCGCTTGACTGGTCGTGGCTGCGGCAAAGGTACCTGCTTCTAATAGCGTCACATGAGCTGAACCCGAGGTTTGCAAATAATACGTACAAGAAAGGCCGAGAATTCCGCCTCCCACTATGACCACGTTTTTCATTGAATACCTAAAATACTAACAGAGAATAAAAAAGCCCCGCAGGTAGCGAGGCAAGAGTTAAATCATTGGTTATTTAGAAGAAGCTGTACTTCACACCTAAGCTAGCACGAGCACCGTAATATTCAGTTTGCAAAGGACGGTCTTTACTCCCTTGATAATATTTAAGAGGCTCATTGGTTAGGTTATTCGCTTCAAAGAACACCATTAACTCTTCGTTCGGATTATACGAAGCGCTTAAATCCACACTGGTATTCTCGCCGTAGAAATTATCTTCATCTTTGCTACCACCGTGCTCTTGAATGTATTCACCTTTATGATTAATCGCGACACGTACTGCGAATTCGTTATTATCAAAAAAGATCGATGCGTTATAAAGCTGGTCCGCTTGACGTGGAATATCCGCTTTACGGCCATCCGGTAATTCCATAACTGAGCGCATGTGGGTGTAGTTGGTTTGCACACCAAAGTCTTTTAATGATTCAGCAATAAAATCTAAGCGACGGCTAAAGGCTAATTCTGCACCGGCTAACCAAGCATCTTCACCGTTTTCTGGGCGGCTAAACGTCACGCCGCTATTACCGTTATAACTTCCTGTGCTAGTGCTTTGGAAAATAGGGTCGGTAATATCTTTATAAAATAAACCACCGCTGATGATGCCCGCATCATCAATAAAGTGTTCATATAAAGCATCGAAGTTCATCGCATAGGTTGGTTCTAAATCTGGATTGCCGGACTTAAAGGAGGCATCTGCTTCCGAATAAGAGCCTCCTGGGGCAAGTGCTCCAAAGTCTGGTCGAGAGAAACTACGGGAAACCGCTAAACGTAAATTGCTATCATCATCTAAACGGTAGGTCATGTGCGCAGAAGGCAGAACCGAAATGTAATCTTTTTTCTCAGTGCGATCTTCTAGGCTATCACTATCCTCTAGATAAAGCTGACCTTTAACTTCGGTTTGCGTTTGCTCTAAACGCAAACCACCAACAATTGTTAAGTCATCTTCCATATTGTACGTCGCCATACCATAAGCGGCAGTGTGAGCTTCGTTAACATCGAAGTTACGACCCAGTGCTCCGCCATTGCTAACTAATGCCGATTCATCTTCGTCTAGAATAAATTTATCGCGGTTATTATTCCAAAAATTTTCTACCTCTGACATGTCTGCAACTTGGCTAAAGTCTTGAGCATAATTTACATCTTGCTCTTCCATGAAATCATCGCGACCAGGCTGATCTTTCAAATCGAAATCAGACAAGGTAGGAGCAGGGCCGAAGTTATCCGTATCCCATTTATAAAACTCATCGGAGAAACGAGCGACTCGTTCTTTATCTCGATATTTAAAACCAAACTTCAATTGCAGGTCATAGCTCATGTCTTCGGTGAAATCGACCTGGGCAACAATTTTGTCTTTTTCACGCACATCAACTTTATACAGTTCTACCCAAGCTAAACCCATTTGTGATGGATCATGTTGGAATCCATTCGGTAAATGATTGCTGATTTTTTGAGAAGGATCACTGCCACCATCAATGATGTTATAGGCATAATCACCCTCCCCTAAGCCGGTATAACCCACATCCTTTTGATCAAAGCGCATAACAAAATAGCTATTATCTTTACTGCTTGGAGCATCACCATAAAAGAAGTGATTATCGTAGCTGGCCAGTTTCCACTGCAACAAACCCGATTCCGTTAACTGGTGTTCGCCACCGACTTCGTTACCAAATAATTCCGTGGTAAGAATATTATGAATGTGCTGTAACTCGACACGATCTTTATCAAAACGATAACGATGCTTATAGTGAGTTTCATCATCGGTCAAGGTGCCATACAGGCTTTTCACATGCAGGGTGTCACCGTTGTCCATTGTGTATTCAGCAGCGCCATTAAAACCGTAGGTTTCACGTTCACCGGTATAGTCACGCAGCTCTAAACGTTTTATACCTTCACCACTACGACGGGGCTCAACGTTATCCGTTGCCCAATTACGAACATAAGCACTGGCGTTTAGAATATATCCCCACTTACCATCGTCACTGGTATCACCACCCAAGACATTGACGTTGTAGCCCATCTTGTCGGCTTTCTCGTTATAGTTACCGCCGACAGTGACATCCAAGGTCGTCTCTTTCGGCGCTGTACGCGTAATAAAATTAACGTTACCGCCAATCGCATCCCCTTCCATGTCAGGGGTTAATGCCTTGCTTACTTCAACACTTTCGATCATCTCTGTAGGGAAAAAATCAAACGCCGTTGCGCGGCTGGTCGTTTCTTCTTCAGCCGTTGGAATACGATCGCCGTTTAAAGAAGCCGAACTCCATTGCGCAGGCAAACCCCGCACCGCGACAAAACGACCTTCCCCTTGGTCACGTTCAATAGACACACCAGGTAAACGCTGTACTGCTTCCGCAGCATTACGGTCTGGCAGTTTTCCGATGCCATCCGCAGAAATCGCATTTACCATACGGTTTGAATTACGCTGAGTATCTAAAGACTTCATTTGCCCTTGGAATATGTGCCCTACTGCAACCACTTCTTCAACGGTTTCATACTCGTCTTCCGTTATTGCTTCCGCAACTTCCTCAGCCCCAACTAGTTGGCTACCTGCAAGCAAGGTCGCTAGGCTAATACCCGATAATGTCTTCATGTCTGCCCCCTCAATGATCGATTGTATTGTTAGAAATCCAATCTGGTCTATGCCAGTTACGGCTAGATTAGAGGCCAAATGTGACGACTTAATTACTAAACTGTTCAGTGATTAAAGAATAAGGAATAGACCGAATTCTTAGGATGCAGTACTCTGATTATTCGAATAATTTTAAGTTGATTGTAATGCCCAATACACCTGCCAGTTTCCTATCGATTGAAAACCAATTTAAACAATTTGTTCTGTCTGATGCTGATGTCAGTATGTCTTTGGGTGATACGACCTATTTAGGCCAACTCAGCGATCCTAGTCTTGAGCAGCTCGATAAAGATACTGCACAAGCCAAAGCACTGTTAACCAGTATGGACAGCTGCCAAGCGCAAGGTTTTGAGCAAGAATTAGATTTAGAGTTAATGGCGCGCTATTTAAAACAACAGATCTTCTTTGCAGAACTACAGCAAAGCGGACAACCACAACGTCGCAGACAGCCATGCGGCGTTGATGGCATCAGCGCTGGTATTTTTCAATTATTCGTTAACGACGATCGTCGTGCTGAACAACGCTTAGATAATATCCTTAGCCGTTTACAGCAAGCCCCTGATTTCTTGAAAGTCGAGGCTGAAGTGATTACTCAGCCGATCCAGCGCTGGTGCAATGTTGAAATTGAACAAGGTGAAGGCTTACCGGACTTATTCGCGACAATTTATAACTGGGCAGAAGAAACGGCGTATCCCAAGTTAGCTGAGTTAAAGTTAGCGATTAAAAATACGAATCAAGCTTTAAGCATTTATCTAGAAGATCTTAAGGGTCGAGATTGCTTAACCGAATTCGCGATTGGTGAAGACAAGGTTAATGAATTACTCGCTTTGCGCAATATCAATCAATCCCCTGCTGAGCTCATTCAGATGGCGCGTGAGTTTATGGCAGAAACACAATCGCTATTAGCCAGTTTAAATAAGCGCCTGTGTAAAAAATACAACCTAGACTCAGCCACCAGCGATGAACAATTGCATGAGTTTTTAAATGAACAGTTTGCTGCCAAGATTAAAGGGGGCAAGTTAGATTCTGTATTGGACTATTACTCAGATCAAATACAATCGATCAATGAGTTCATTGAGCAGCGTCATTTATTTACCCTACCGGCTCAGCAAGAAATTCGTTTATTACAAACGCCTAGTTTTCTAGAGCCCGTCATTCCTGCAGGGGCTATGTGGCCACCTTTGGCATTGCGAGCTGGTAAAAAAACCAGCCTAGTCTATTTAACGTTAAAAGAAGATCAATTAGCCGAGCATACTGAATTGGGTATTCCGGTGATGATGATTCATGAGGGCATTCCAGGTCACCACCTACAATTCGCCACAGCCGCTCAGCATTCATCATTCATTCGTCGTTTTTTCTCGGCCAATGAACACGCCGAAGGCTGGACGACCATGTTAGAAGATTACATGCTAGATGTGGGTTACATCAATGAAGAGCTGGTTGATGAAGTTCGCTTTATCGCTAAGCGTGAAATGTCTCGATTAGTAGCTCGTGTGGGGATTGACCTGTACTTTATGACAGGGGAAGGTGATTACTTGAATGTGGGTTTAGATCTTGGTTTCGATAAGGACGGTTTCAGTGACGACGTTTTCGACAACGCTGCCAAGCTGTTAAAGAAAGCAACAGGCTTCACCGACGGTCGCGTGCAGGCAGAAATCAATTGGTACAGCAGTGAGCAAAGCTATCCTCTGAGTTACCTCACAGGGAATCGCTTGGTATGGCAGTTGAAACAAGAAATTCAAGCGGCGAACAAAAAAGACCTGGATGCGTTAGCCCTCGACCAAGCTTTCCATAAAGTCTACTTAGAATCAGGCTGCATGCCGGTAGAAAATCTAAGACGTGTCTTCGAGCATCAGGGTTATCTATAAGTGACAACCATTAGCTGGCTCGATCTATTATGGTGTTTAATTCCCATCATTTTGGTCTGTGGGGTTTATATTGCTTGGCAAGGTAAACCCAGTGAAATCATCATTGCTGTTATTCGTATGGCAGTGCAATTAGTTGCCGTCGGCTATGTATTAATTAGCATCTTTGACAATCCATCCCCTTGGATCAGTGCGCTCATTGTTAGCATCATGCTATTAGTCGCCGCTTGGATTGCGATTCGCCCCGTACGTCACCATCAAGGTTATTTACCCGCGGCTATTATTGCCTTAGGTATTTCTGTAGGTTTGCACTTATCAATTTCACTGATGCTGGTATTAAAAGCCGATAGCTGGTTCCAGCCTCAGCTATTAATTCCCTTAGCGGGAATGTTCTTTGCCAATACGATGAATGCCATTAGCTTAACGGCAGAGCGTTATCATAGTGAATTGCATAATGGCATTTCCATGGATAAAGCTCGTTTAACCGCATTTCATGCTGCTATGATTCCGCAAATTAATAGTTTACTCGCAGTCGGCTTAGTCGCTTTACCCGGTATGATGACGGGGCAAATTTTATCTGGGGTTTCCCCGTTAATTGCAGTTCGTTATCAAATTATGATTATGGCAATGATACTCGGTACCGCAGGTATGGGGGCTGCGTTAATGCTGTGGTTATTGCAGCGGAATAAAAACAGTATTAACGCGAAGTAAGCCCTTGCTTGCAGCACAGTTTCCCTTCACCATGCAGCCCTAATTACTGACTCGATTAAGGATAACCCATGTCTAACAAGTTTAACTTTTCCCCTTTTATCATTCTTAAGCTGATCCCTCTCGTGCTGATCGTATTAGCGGCTTTTCAGTCTTATTATATTGTTGTGGAAGGACACGTTGGTGTTGTGAAACGTTTTGGGGAAGCCAAACATCAAGAAAATCCGGGCTTACATTTCAAAATCCCTTTTATTGAAACTGTTGAGTTAATTGAAGTTCGAACTCGTAAGAATGCTGAGCGCATGGCGTCGAGCACTAAAGAACAAATGCCTGTTACCATTGAAGTGTCTGTTAACTGGACGGTGAACAAAGAAGCGGCCCTGGACTTATTCAAGAAATATGGCGGCCTCTTACAGTTTGAACAGCGCATTCTGGATCCTAGGTTTCGCTCCGCAACAAAAGATACCATTCCACAATTTGAAGCAGAGCAGTTGATTCAAGACCGCGCCTCGGCAATTCAAGGGATTGAACGCCGCTTAACTGAAGAAATGGCCGGCTTCCCAGTAGCGGTTGATAATATTCAGATCGAAAACATCATATTGCCGAAAAAATACATCAGCTCGATTGAGATCAAGCAAACTGAGAAAAACCTCGCGGCAGCTGAAAAGCACAAACTAGAGCGCCAGCGCTTAGAAGCCTTACGTGACGTGAATACCGCCGACGCCAAAGCTCAAGGTATTTTGAAAGTTGCTGAAGCAGAAGCACAGTCGATTCTTCTGAAAGGTAGAGCCGAAGCGAAAGCCATTGAAGCAAAAGCGAAAGCACTGAAAAACAATCCTCTTATTGTGAAGCTAACCGAAGCGCAAACCTGGGATGGCCAACTTCCCGCGACGATTATGGGCAGTAGTTCATTACCGATTCTTGATATGCGTGCGGGAAAATAGCCTTATTCAACAACGTTGATAAGCGCTAGAAAGTGCTTGGGCAGAATGTTCATATCCTGCCCGAGTCGCTTTAAATTAGTGGTTACTGAAACGTCATGACCTTCCTGCTTCTCGAAAGTAGTCACAAATAACATCGCTAAACCATACTGCTCTGCTTGCAGTTCAAGTGTCTTCACTTGTTGACGAAAACCTTCAAACTCCTGCCCGTGCTTTGCCACCCATTCATCTTTCATTTTTCGTCGCATCAGACGTAACGGCTGAATCTGTTCAGACATCCAAACCGTATACATATTGGAGACATGAGTGGGGCCCCAAGCATGACCTTGGCTCGCTAACCATAAGCTTTGTAAGATCACATTGATATCGGCACCATGACTATCCTGCAATTCCAATAGCGCTCTCTCAACTCCCGGCTTAGCATAGATCTGACAAGCGTATTGCCATAGCGGATTGTCTAATCGACTCGCTAGGTCATCTTTCATAGCATCATTGTGCTGTGGGCTAGCAGACGCTTTTGTGGCACACTGCGCTTCTATACTTGTGTCAATATTTAAACCCGTGTTTAAGCCATTTTGTGAATCAGCCAAAGTGCTACACCTTTGTAAAAAAGTACTCTAAAAGTCTATGATCGAATTTAATCAGGTTTCATTGCAACGTGGTATCAAACCTCTGCTCGTCAAAGCAGATTTGCGTATTCATGACGGACAAAAGCTCGCTCTCATCGGCCCTAATGGTGCTGGTAAGTCTAGCTTATTTGCTTTGCTTTTAGGGGAATTGGGTGTCGATCAGGGTGATTTATATATGCCTACGGGCTGGCGCATTGCCCACATGGCACAAGAAGTTGAGGCCAGTGATCGCAGCGCCGTCGATTATGTGATTGATGGTGATAAAACCTACCGTGAAATTGAACACGGTATAGAAACCGCAACTTGCGATAACGAACTCGCTGATTGGCACGGCAAGATGGACGCTCATGGCGGCTATAACATTAAAGTCCAAGCCGAGCAGTTACTGCACGGACTTGGTTTTAAGCAAAGCGATATGGTGAAGCCGGTCTCCGGTTTCTCCGGTGGCTGGCGTATTCGCTTAAACCTAGCCCAAGCTTTGATGACGCCATCTGATTTATTATTACTCGATGAGCCGACCAACCACTTGGACCTAGATGCGACTTTATGGTTAGAACAGTGGCTTAATCGTTATCAGGGAACGCTATTATTTATCTCGCACGACCGTGATTTCATTGATGGTGTGGCAGATCACATTGTGCATTTACATCAGCATATTTTAACCAGCTACCCCGGCAACTACAGTGCCTACGAACGCATTCGCGCAGAACGCTTAGCTCAACAGCAAGTGATGCACGAAAAACAACAAGTGCGTATTGCTGAAATCGAAAAGTTTGTTACTCGCTTCAAAGCCAAAGCGAGTAAGGCCAAGCAAGCACAAAGTCGAGTCAAAGAATTAGAGCGCATGGAGTTAATTGCCCCTGCCCACGTTGATTCCCCTTTTAGTTTTGCCTTCCCTTGCCACGATAAAGTCTCATCTCCGCTGCTCAATATTGAAGAAGCCGATATTGGTTATGCTGGCAAGAATGGCCCTGTGGCTATTTTACAAAATCAAAATGTGTCTTTAGTTCCAGGGCATCGCATTGGCTTGTTAGGGGCTAACGGTGCGGGTAAATCGACCCTTATCAAAACCCTATGTGAAGAACTACCGCAACTCACGGGCAAGCGCCATGAAGGTGAACATTTAAAACTTGGCTATTACGCTCAGCACCAGCTAGAGACTCTTGATATCACAGCGAGTCCGGTACTCATGATTCAGCGCATTACGCCTTCAGCGACAGAACAAGAGGTGCGTAACTTCTTGGGCGGATTTGATTTCCGCGGTGATAAAGCTCTGGATATTTGCGAGCCGTTTTCCGGTGGTGAAAAAGCCCGTTTAGCCCTTGCATTAGTGGCGTGGCAAAAACCGAATCTGCTGATTATGGATGAACCGACTAACCACCTTGATATTGAAATGCGCGAAGCCTTAACCATGGCACTACAGCATTTTGCCGGGGCCATCGTTATTGTCAGCCACGATCGTCACTTACTAAAAGCGACCGTAGACGAATATTGGCTGGTAGAAGATGGCAAGATTGAAGCGTTTGATGGTGACCTTGATGATTACCACAAACACGTACAAGCCAAGCAAGCGGCGTCAGGTTTCAATGCTGGCCAGTTAGCACAGAACCCAAATTCTGCGGATAACCCTAATACCGATAGTAATAGAGATAGTAGCGATGGCAAGGCCTCTGGTCTCAGTGCTCAAGATCGTAAAGAGCAGAAACGTTTAGACGCTGAACGTCGTGCGCGTTTAGCCCCAATGCGCAAAGAACTGAAGAAATTAGAGAGTCGCATGGAAAAATTACAAGCGACTTTAGACGAATGTGAAACTCAGCTTGGTGATACCGCTTTGTACGAAGCAGACCGCAAAACCGATTTGCAGAAAATATTGCAACAACAAGGCGATGCGAAAAGTGAAATGGAAGAAGTTGAAATGGAATGGATGGAGCTAAGTGAAGAAATGGAAGCCGCAGAATAATGGCTTCCGTTGCTAATATGAGCTTACCTCCGCTATCACTTTATATTCACGTACCTTGGTGTGTGCGTAAGTGCCCTTATTGCGATTTTAATAGTCACGAATTTAAGGGAAAGAATGCAGAAGAAAGCATTCCCGAAGCTGAATATGTTCAGGCCTTATTAGCGGACTTAGCAACTGACTTGCCTTGGGTTCAAGGTCGTGAAATTCAAACCATCTTTATCGGCGGTGGCACCCCTTCAATATTGAGTGTCGAGGCTTATCAGAATTTATTAGCAGGCCTCAAAGACAAGGTAACTTTTGCTCAAAATATTGAAATCACCATGGAAGCCAATCCAGGAACGTTTGAGGCCGAAAAGTTTGCCGGCTATCGTCAATTGGGGATTAACCGTTTGTCGATTGGCGTGCAAAGTTTTGCCGACCACCAGCTAAAACACCTAGGCCGTATTCATGATGGTCAGCAAGCCATCACTGCGATTAAAATGGCCAAAGCGGCGGGGTTCGATAATTTCAATATCGATTTAATGCATGGTTTACCCGATCAATCAGAAGCACAAGCGCTGGCCGATATTCAACAAGCCATCGACCTAGGCCCAACGCATTTATCTTGGTATCAGCTCACAATAGAACCCAATACGGAATTCTTTAAGCGTCCACCCGTTTTACCCCAAGATGAAACCCTGTGGGATATTCAAGAAGCCGGACAGGCCTTATTAGCTCAAAACGGTTTTGCTCAATATGAAATTTCTGCTTACGCGCTAAAAGATCGACAAGCGACTCACAACTTAAACTATTGGCAATTTGGCGATTATATTGGCATTGGTGCTGGTGCTCATGGCAAGGTAACAGACCTTTCTCAATGCCCCGATAGCCTAACGGCCTCACCCGTATTCAGAACATGGAAAACCCGCGCCCCTAAAGATTATCTCTATTGTGCGACAGTAGAGGCCCAACAAAAAGGAAAAAACTTTTTAGCCGGCAAAGAGTCTATTCAAAATGAAGACCTAGGCTTAGAGTTTTTAATGAATGCATTACGCTTGCAACAGGGTTTTGATTTAAACCTGTTTGAACAACGCACCGGTTATACTTTAGATACCATTAGCGCTGACATTAAAGTAGCTATTGATAAAGGTTTATTGATTCAAGATGGTAACCAAATTAAAACCTCGACCAAAGGCAGTTTATTTCTCAATGAAATCTTAGAGTTATTTATGTGATTCTGAGATGACTTCCTATAGAAAGTCATGGCCGTCATGGTCAATTCCCTTGTCTTGAATAGCCACTGTTTTATCCACAATCCCTTGTTACACTGAACGCATAATAATAAAGATGCACACAGAAATTGTAATAATAAGATCGCTCAATCAATGAATGAGCGGCTATAACAAGGTATTCAAATGAAATCACTAAAGACCTTAGCTTTTAGCGTATTAGCGTCCGTGGGCGCAAGCTTTCCTGCCAGCTATATATTGGCCAATACGAATGAAGTCAACCCACAAATCACCGATTCTGTAACTAAGAAAACCGCGAGTGCTCTGCAAGACGTCATCGTCGTGGGGAATAACTGGGATGGCACCATTGATATCTATGATCCCCATACACACCAGCGCATCAAAAAATTGAATGCCGTGCCAGATAAAGAAGCCCGCTTAGAAGAACTCGATAGCAGCTTCAAGCGCAAGGTAATGTCGACCTTAATTAAAGAAGTGATCGGTGAGGGCCATCACCAAATGGTCGATGATATGTTTCCCTCTAACGATGGCCGCCATCTATTCATTTCTCGCCCCAGCTTTGCCGATGTGGTCGCATTAGACGTCAATACCGGTGAGATTAGTTGGCGCACTCCTGTTGAAGGCTACCGCTCTGATCACTCCGCTATTTCCCCAGATGGTAAAACCTTCCTAGTTTCAGCCTCTACCGCACGTAAGGTTCAAGCCATTGATACAGCAACCGGTAAGATCATTGCTGAGTTTCCATCTGGTGACCAACCTCATGAAAATACCTATTCTAAAGATGGCAAACTTATTTATCACGCCAGTATCGGCAAGGTGTACGTTCCTTTCACTAGCTCTTGGTTAGATTGGCTAAAGGGCGAACGCGTCTTTCAGATTGTTGATGCTGAAACCTATGAAGTATTACAACGCGTTGATATGGGCGAAAAACTAGAAGAATTCGGCTTCCCTTGGGTCGATAGCGCCGTTCGTCCAATGGCCGTTGCACCCGATGGCAAGTTTGTTTATCTACAAGTTTCTTTTTATCACGGTTTCTTTGAATACGATGTCGAGCAACAAAAAGTGACTCGCCGTATAGAGTTACCGGTACCAAAAGAGATTGCTGAAATGAGTACCCGCAATTACCAGCTAAATTCGGCTCACCATGGGTTAGCCATGAACAGTGAAGGGACTAAGTTATGTGTTGCCGGGACTATGTCGGGTTATGCGGCTATTGTTGATCGCGAAACGTTTGAATATAAAACCATTCAGTTATCAGATACACCATTAGGTGCTAAACCTTATTGGTCGACGGAAAGCCACGATGGTAAATATTGCTATGTATCCGTTAGCCAGCAAGATCGAGTCTCAGTTATTTCTTTTGAAGAAGCCAAAGAAGTCGCCAGTTTTCCTGTCGGTGATCACCCTCAACGTATTCGTACAGGCCAACTTATTTTTAACTAATAGTTATAAATCAATAACTTAACTTAGAACACCGTTATGTTATTAAGTGATTAGTCTACAACTGACTAATTGGGTTAGTTTTCTGCTAGGATTAATACATCCCAGTGTGAGAACTAACCATGCTTAAATCGTTATTGTTCATTGTCATCTGCCACCTATCTATTATCTCTAGTCAGGCGAATGCTCTTGATTCTCTCACTTTTGGTGTTGAAATAACCGATTATTCACCTTACTACTACTTAGATGATGCTCTGCGCTATCAGGGTGCTGCGCGCGAAATTTTTGATCTATTCTCAGATAATATTAAGCAAGTTCCTCATTATAGCGCCATGCCTGTTCCACGCTTATTCAGCGAGTTTTCTAAAGGCAATATTGATTTAAAATTTCCTGACAACCCATTGTGGTCTGCTTCTTTAAGCACAAAAGCTAAAGTGTTTTATAGTAAACCGGTTTTTCAAGTCAATGAAACACTCTTAGTTCTCAAGCAAAGTGGGGAAGAGATACCGAAACAAGAAATTCTGCAAGTCGGTACTATATTAGGTTTTAGTGTTCCAGGTATTGCGAGTTCCGTTGCTAATCAAGAATTTGAAACGGTTCAGACTCAAGAGATCGAGCAGCTCATTCATATGCTCATGTCGGATCGTGTGCAAGGGGTCTATTTTAATGAAAGTGTCGCAGTAGCGTTAGCTAAAAAAATGTACCCCAATAAGGTACTCAGCCAGCACTCACAGTACCCGCCTTTTCAATATGCCTATCACTTATCCAGTATTAATCATCCGGAATTGATTGATGCTTTTAACGCTTTTTTGCTGAGTCACTCAGAACAAGTAACCGAAATTCGCCAACGTTATGGACTGAAATAAACAGCCATAACATTGGCATAAACGCATGTTTATTCAGCACCTGCTTCTTTCAAAAGTGCAGCGAATTCTGCACCTTTAGGGTGTGTCGCTATAATTGAATACGCTGTTTCACCCGCTTCATTCTTAGCATTCACATCTCCGCCTTTCTCTTTTAACAACATAAGAAAGTCAGCAAAAGACGCTGGCATCATATGGCGATAGGCACGAATAATCGAGGTAAAGTTAGCGCTTTCACCTGGGTAATCTTGATCAACCAAGAACTCTTCTAACTGAGCCTGACTCCACTCACCACCAAATACTTTTTCTTTATCTTTTTTAGTCATTTCTAAATCCCTAAAGGTATTACTTAACTGAATTCTCAGTTTGCTTAATTAACTTTTTCAAAAAATAGATCCCAAACACCATGTCCAAGCTTTTCACCACGCTTTTCAAACTTGGTTAAAGGTCGGCGATCTGGGCGTGGGGTAAATTGCCCTTCCCCTGCTTGGTTCTTATAACCCTCTGCCGCCGACAAGACTTCCATCATGTGCTCAGCATAAGGTTCCCAATCCGTTGCCATGTGGATGATGCCACCTGGCTTCATTTTACTGCGAATTAGCTGAATAAATTCTTCATTCACTATGCGACGCTTATTATGACGCTTTTTGTGCCACGGATCAGGGAAGAACAGCTGCAAGCAGTCAAAGCTCTCATCCGCTATCTGGTGCTTTAAGACTTCAATCGCATCATCTTCGCTCACGCGAACATTGCTTACATTCTCTTCATCCGCCATACGCAAAGCAGAACCAACACCAGGGGTATGCACTTCGATGCCAATATAATTTTTCTCTGGCTCCGCTTTCGCCATTTCAATAAACGACTGTCCCATTCCAAAGCCAATTTCTAATACGGTATAAGCTTCGCGACCAAAAGCGCTAGGTATATCAAATTTACCGTCTTGCAAAGAAAACCCTAAGTTTTCCCACTGGCGGTCATAACCCAGTTGCTGACCTGCGGTCAAACGGCCGGTTCGACGAACAAAAGAGCGGATACGACGTTTCTGACTAGCAATTTTCTCTTCTTCAGTCAGCGGCTTTTCTTGTTCAGTCACGTTATTCTTCTCTTCATCAATCATATTAATACGTACAGTAAAACGAATTATTGCTCTGCAGTAGGCAGTTTAAATACCGCTACTGCTAATAAAATCCAGGCTATTATAAAGCTTAAACCCCCAATAGGGGTAATCGGCCCTAACCAAGCAGGGAACCCACCTGCCACAGACATAAATGTCATGCTATATAAGCTACCGCTGAAAAGCACAATACCGACAATCATCAAGCTGGCACTAATCTTCAGCTTATTCTTCAACCCTGGAGTCGGCTTCACCAATAATAATAAAATAGCGATCGCCAATAAGGCCAAGGTATGGATAAATTGATACTGCACTCCCGTTTGATAGGCGGCTAACAATTCTGGACTCACTAGTTTCTTTAAACCATGAGCACCAAAAGCGCCAAGGGCTACAGCACTCATGCCACTCAAAGCACTAATCAGTAAGTAAAACCGCGCAGTGAACATATAAATTCCCAGCCAATATCTCTAATTAGCCGCCATCTTAGGGACATAAGATTAGAAATCAACCGCTTAGCCCTTTATCATAGAGCCATTCAAGATATTCATGACCAGAAACAGGCACTTCGTGAAATATAAAGATCTGCGAGACTTCATCAAAAAACTGGAAAAGAAAGGTGAGCTTAAGCGCATCAGCTATCCAGTCGATCCGCATTTAGAAATGACGGAAATCGCCGACCGTGTATTACGCGCCGGCGGCCCAGCATTATTATTCGAGAATCCGAAAGGCCACTCCATGCCAGTACTGGCTAACTTATTCGGTACTCCCGAACGTGTTGCTATGGGCATGGGGGAATCATCGGTAGAAGCTCTACGCGAAGTGGGTGAGTTACTGGCCTTCTTGAAAGAGCCTGAGCCGCCTAAGGGTCTAAAAGACGCTTGGAGCAAGCTACCTATCTTTAAGAAGGTATTAAGCCTAAGCCAAAAAGAAGTAAAAAAGGCACCTTGCCAAGAAATCATTATTGAAAAAGACGATGTTGATTTCAGCAAGCTCCCCATTCAGCATTGCTGGCCTGGAGATGCGGCGCCGTTAATTACTTGGCCATTAGTGATTACCAAGGGCCCGAATAAAGACCGTCATAACCTCGGCATCTATCGTATGCAGGTTATCGGTAAGAATAAACTGATCATGCGCTGGTTAAGTCACCGCGGTGGCGCGTTGGACTTCCGTGAGTTCCAGCAGCAGAACCCTGGCCAACCTTACCCAGTATCTGTTGCCTTAGGCGCCGACCCCGCTACAATTTTAGGGGCAGTAACCCCTGTTCCAGATACCCTTTCCGAATACGCATTTGCTGGCCTGCTGCGTAATAGCCGCACCGAAGTCGTTAAAAGTATCGGTAATGATCTAATGGTGCCGGCTTCAGCAGAAATCGTTTTAGAAGGTTTTATCTACCCAGATGAAATGGCCGATGAAGGTCCGTTTGGCGACCATACCGGCTATTACAACGAAGTGGATAGCTTCCCTGTATTCACAGTGGAACGAATTACCCACCGTAAGGACCCGATTTATCACAGCACCTATACTGGCCGTCCACCCGATGAGCCAGCAATTCTAGGCGTTGCCCTGAATGAAGTGTTTGTGCCGATTTTGCGTAAGCAATTTCCAGAAATTACCGATTTCTATCTGCCACCGGAAGGCTGTTCGTACCGTATGGCCGTGGTCACTATTAAGAAGCAGTATCCAGGTCATGCAAAGCGCGTGATGTTAGGTGTGTGGTCTTTCTTGCGTCAGTTCATGTATACCAAGTTCGTCATCGTCACAGACGACGATATTAATGCTCGTGACTGGAATGATGTGATCTGGGCCATCACAACCCGAATGGATCCAACGCGTGATACGACCTTGATCGACAATACTCCGATAGATTACCTCGATTTTGCCTCACCTGTTTCTGGCCTAGGTTCGAAAATGGGCTTAGACGCTACGAATAAATGGGCTGGAGAAACCGACCGCGAATGGGGTGAGCCGATTGTCATGGACGAGGCGGTAAAAGATAAAGTCGACGCCATCTGGGATGAGCTAGACTTGTAACATGACTTCAACGATTACTTCTGACAGCACAAAATCTTTTAGCGTAACCTTTCTGCCCGCGAATATATCTATTCAGGTGGCTGAAAACCAAGCACTACAAGAAGCGTGCTTTGAACAGGGGATTATCATCCCCTTAAGCTGCGAGAATGGTGTTTGTCAGATATGTGAGGCTAAACTCGTATCTGGAATCGTCGATCAACGTCAGGGTTATCAGGTCGAACAGCAAAAAGGTGAAATACTTGAGTCTCCTAATCAGGTATTATTATGTTTAACTTATCCGTTATCTGATCTAGAGATTTTTATGCCAGAGATTTACGCCCCCGGACACTCACCCGAGAAAACACTGGCTTGCCAAGTGATGAGTGTTGAAAGCCTAAATACTTCCGTATATCGCATCGAGCTACAAGCCCCGGCAGGAAGCAAGTTAGACTACTTGCCTGGCCAGTATTTAGAGTTACATATTGCAGACCAACAACTGCCTTATTCTATTGCTAACGCTCCAGATCCTCAGCAACCGCGTCGTTTAGAATTACAGATCTCTGACCACAACGAAGTAACGGCGGACATCATTGCTGAACTATCAAGCGCCGCTAAAAATCGTAGTACGGTTAAAGTGACTCTCGCTAAAGGTGAATGCTTTTTAAATGAATTACCAAAACAGCCTATTTTATTAGTCTGTGCGGGCACTGGGTTTTCGCAAATTAAATGTTTAGCGGAAGCTATTTTGGCCCAAGATCCTGAACATGAAGTACACCTTTACTGGTCGAACCGTTCTCTTGATGAATTTTATCTTTACGATACTCCCAAAGCTTGGGCGGATGAATTCACCAATTTCAACTTCCACCCAGTATTAGAAGCGGGTGTGGATAGCTGGCAAGGTCGTGCAGGTTGGATCTATCAAGTGATTCATGAAGACTTCGAAGATTTGTCCAATGTGCAAATGTTCGCCTGCGGTTCACCGACTATGGTGCACGGCACATTGGACCAATTAGAAAAGCTGGGCTTGAGCGAAGCGAATATGCACAGTGATGTGTTTAGTTATGCGCCGCGCGAGAAGAAAAGCTAGCGTCTTAAAATACAACACAAAAAAGGCTTCTTATCAGAAGCCTTTTTTCTTACGGTTTTTAATACGCAATAGTTTAAGCCAGTGCTTTATTAAAGTGCTGACAAGCACTCTCAAACTTACCTTGCTGAGTTAACAAATTTCCCAATTCAGTATGCACTTCTGGCAGCGCTTTGATCTGACTCGCCGCTTCCAGATATTCTTCTGCTTTCTCTTTGTCACCTAAACGATTGGCAATTCGGCCTAAGGCTAATAACAACATAGGATCGTTAGTGCGTTCCTGTAATTGTTGTTCGGCGAATAATAATTGACGTTCAGAATCATCACCCTTGACTCGGCCATACTGGCAAATTAAATCATCATGCCATACTGAGGACAGGGAGGAACGGAGTACTTGCTCAGCTTTCCCTGGCTGCTTAAATTGCAGTAATAATTCGACATAACAGCGTAATACATCCACCGATAAACGAACATTACGTGGCGCTTCTTGATAAATTTCTTTAATTAGATCCGCCTGTCCCGCCCCCTTTAAAGCAGAGCCTTGGCCTTTTGCGATACGCTGCATCAATTGTATAACGACTTTTTCTTCAAGCTCTTTTAACTTATCTTGAGGAATCAGTTTCGCCAATTTACGCACAGTAGGTAGTAAGTCTTTTAAGCCGACCCAATCCTCTAATTCACGTAAAACTTTGATGTGCATTTTGAGTAAATGCTTGTGCTTAGGGTTTTGCTTGCGTAAGCGTAATACCACCGCTAATGCTTGCTCACTTTGTCCACGGGAAATTAATAATTGGATCTGGGTAATAGCCACTGCCAGTTCAGCACCTTTGGTACTTTGGCTCGCCTCTTTTAACCATTGATCCGACTTATCCATATCGCCTTTTTCATAAGCCGCGCGTGCAGCACCCAAATAATTAATTAATGGGTTATCGCCTAATGTTGCTGCTTGGGTTAATTGGCGCTCCGCCGTATGCCATTGACCTTGAGCCAGACTCAAAAAGCCTCGGGTTGTCTGACGCTGACCGCGTTTTGAACGGCGTTGCTTACGCCACTCATTCACACGCCAATCACTACCAATTAATAAAAGGACAAAACGCATTACGAGGTAAGCCGAGATAAAGAAAGCGGCTAACAAAATATTAAAAAACCAAAAGCTGGTTTCTAAGGTATAACTACCCCAACTAAAAAGCACATAGCCAGAATCAATGCTCACCATGTAGCCGAAAGTTAAGCCAACTAATAAAAATCCAGCGATTAAAATAACGAGTTTTTTCATAACTGATTCCTCGCTATCTAGTTAGCTGCTTGCGCAGGTAGGATAGAACCACGACGCTGCTGATCTAAGATCTGGCGTAACTTATTAAGAGAGCCACTGATCTCTGGGAATTTAGGCGATACATTCCAACCCTGTAATTCAGCCAGTGTATTTTTTGCAGCAATCGCTTGATCATTCTTGATCATCACAAACTCATCCAGCCAAATTTTTGTACGTTCAATGCTTTGCTTATAAAGAGCATCTTGCTGGCGAACTAATGCTACCTGCGCTTGCTCTAACATGAGGTGCATATTCTGTTGTAAATAATAATGCTGATCTGGTGTTAGTGGGGCAGGCAATGCCTCTTCATGTTCACGAATACGAACAACCACACCAATGCCGGCCCACACTTTATCGCTGAATTTTTGCCAAGCTGTTTTTTCTTCTGCTTCATCTACATCAACTTTCGCGGTCACTTGCGGTAACGTACGAGGCATCCATTCGAGTTCAGAAATTTTATCTTGTAACGCTTGTAGACGAGTAACTGCCCCCGTTGTATCAATTGCAGGCACCGCTTTTAACGCTTGTAACTCAGCAGCAATTTGCTGACGCACGGGAAGTAATAAGGGGCTATTTGCATCCGCTAATACCGCATCAGCGGCTTCTAGAATGACGATGGCACTCTGCCAATCTTTTTCTAAGTTCAGCCTTTGATTGGCTAAACGTAGTAAATATTCTGCTTCAGCCAATAACCAGTCATTACGATCTGCCCCCGGTAATTGCGCTAAGCGTTGAGCATTTTGGATTAACTGTTGTTTTTGCTGCTGCGCAAGTAATTCAACCCCAGCCACTTGCTCACTGAGCTCAATATTATTAGCTTGGGTCTGTTGCAGCCTCAATTCTAGCTGAGAGAACTGTTGAGTAAATTCATACCCTTTCCAGCCAATACCGCCGATACCGACGAGTGCAATGACCGCTAATAAAAAGGAGAATATCGCGATAATTGAACCAGACTTACCCGGGGTTTTAGAGGTCTCTGAAGAACCTTTAGTTGGGGCAGCAGATTTCTTTGCACCATCTGAATCACTACTCACTACTGGGGGTTGTTCCACATTCTCAGTCACAATTTTTTCCTTAAAAGGTTGTACGTTGCACTATTATTTCGCCAGCCAAGCTTTAACCGCTTCTAACATATCAACATCTTGAGCACTGGCTGCAACTTGTATTTGTGTAAAGCCCAGAGATTTTGCCAGTTCTGCGACTCGGCTGCTAGGGGCAATGATGCCACGGACTTTATCACTAATCCTTGGCTGTTGCGCCGCAATAGCTTCTAAGCCTTGACCACTGCTCACCAATAACAAAGGTTGCTGAATTAGCACTTGCTGCCACTGGCTTTCAGTATATTCAGGTACGAGTCGTTGATAAAGTTCAGCATAAATGACTTCTGCACCGCGTTCACGCAATGTTTGCGCTAATGTTTCACGACCGCCAACGCCTCGCCAAATCAGCACCTTTTTACCCGTGACATCCTGCAATTCGTCCATCGCTAGGGCACCTTCGCTATCAAATTGATGCGCTGGCATTTTCACTTCTAAGCCTTGAGAGATCATCGAATCTGCCGTCACTGGGCCAATCGCAATCCAGTCAATACCTAATGGCCATTGAGGCCAATATTGATCCATAACCGCCAGCCCCATTTCGGCCGCATTACGACTGATGGCAATCACAATATCAAACAGATCAATATCCATGAACTGAGATTTGATTTTGGGGGTTTCAGCCACCGCTTCAATTTTCAGCATTGGCTGACGAATGACTTCGCAACCTAATGCTTCCAATGAAGGGCAAATTTCTTCTGCTTGAGATGCTGGTCGAGTGACCAGCACGGGTAGAGTCTGAGCCAATGAATTAGGCTTTGGCATAAACTTCAGCCAAGATTTTATCTGCACCTTGGCTTAATAAATCTTCTGCGGCTTTAATGCCCAAAGCTTCGGCTTCCGCAACGGGAGCGCGGTATTCAGTCGTTAGCATTTGCTTACCATCGACACTTCCGACTAAACCTCGTAACCAAAGTTCACCATTGTCTTCGATAGCATAACAAGCGATTGGCACCTGACAACCACCTTCTAAGCGACGGTTCATTGCACGCTCGGCGGTTACTCGATACGCGGTAGTATCATGTTGCAGCGGTTTTAATAGCGCTAACGTTTCTGCATCATCACTGCGTAATTCAATACCGACAGCGCCTTGACCACCAGCCGGTAAAGAAACTTCTGGCTCTAGGTATTGAGCAATGCGTGATTCCATCTCTAAACGTAATAAACCCGCTGAAGCGAGGATGATGGCATCAAACTCACCGCTATCCAGTTTACCTAAACGCGTTTGCACGTTGCCTCGCAATGAACGAATTACCAAATCTGGACGCTTTTCTTGTATCTGACACTGACGACGGAGACTCGACGTACCAACAACCGCACCTTGTGGCAATTCGTCAAAACTTTTGTAGTTATTAGAAACAAAAGCATCTGTCGGATTTTCTCGTTCTAAGATAACCCCTAGCTCCAGACCTTCAGGAAATTCCATCGGCACATCTTTCATTGAGTGCACTGCAATATCTGCATCACCGGCGAGCATGGCGACTTCTAATTCTTTAACGAATAACCCTTTGCCGCCAATTTTAGCCAATGGTGTATCTAAAATAATATCGCCCTTCGTCGTGAAGGTAACCAATTCAACTGTTAGGTCTGGATTCAAAGCAATTAAACGGGCTTTAACATGTTCAGCCTGCCATAAGGCAAGAGGGCTTTTACGAGTAGCAATTCTAAGAGTACGGGCTGACATTGGATTTCCTTCAGCGAAATGAGCAAATAATGGCGATATAATAACAGCAATCATAGCCCTATTAGAATGCTCTAAGTCAGGCTTATTATTCACTGCTAGCGATAATTACAAGCCACGCATCAGCTTTCTAACCCCAGGCAGGTGTCGGCGACTGACACTCATGCCTTCGTCCAAGCCTTTTAGATAAAGTAAATGAATACTGCTATCCACCGTTTCTAGACGGTCTATTTTATCTTTTGCGACTAAAGCATTACGGTGAATACGAACAAAATACTGTTCAAATTCATCTTCTAATTGCTTCAGTGGTTCATCAATTAGCACTTCACAGCTGCGATTATCTTCACCACTGTATTTCACTGTGATGTATTTTTGATCGGCCTGAAAACTGTAAATACCCTTGATCGGAATAAGTTGTAGCCCCTGGTGAGTTCGGGCGCTGATATGAGTTCGACTACTGGATGATTCTAGTTCAGTCGTATCAGCACTAGGTTGCTGCTCAATCCAGCGCTGGGCTTTTTGCAGTGCTTTATTTAAATCTTCCTTACGAATCGGCTTTAATAAATAATCAACGGCTTCAACTTTGAACGCATTTAACGCGTATTCATCGTAAGCTGTGCAAAAGATAATGGCAGGCTTAGGCCCAGATTTAGGCAATATTTCTATCAGCTGCTCGGCAACCTCTAACCCGGTCAGTCCTGGCATTTGAATATCCAATAACACCAGATCTGCTTTATGCTGACGCAACCAATCCAGTGCTGCTTGACCATTGCCAGACTCAGCCACTATCTGATAATTTTCATGCTCAGCCATCAACCTTGTTAAACGTTGACGGGCTAACGGTTCATCATCAACCAGTAATACTCGTAAACTCATTTGGTGACCTGCTTATGTTTCTGTTGCGATAGCTCGGGCTCTTGATCGCTATTATATTCTGGCAATTCAATCACCACTCGGTACTGGTTAGCAGTTTCATCAACAGCCAACGAGGCATCATCTTCGAATATAGCCTCTAAACGCATAGCAATATTGGGTAGCGAAACTTGATGACCTTGACTCACCAGCTCAGCTTCGGGCTTATCATTCTCAATAATTAACAACCAGCGCTGATGCTTCTGCTTGCCTTTATTAACAGCGGTTATGCTAATTTTGATATGACCGCCATCGATTAAGGGTTGAATGCCATGGTAGATCGCATTTTCTAACAAGGGTTGTAATAACAATTGCGGAACTTGGATATTCGGTATTTGTTGGGGCAAGTGCCACTCAAGATTCAAGCGATCACCCAATCGCTGTTGTTCGATATTCAGATAGCGTCGGCCCAATTCAATTTCAGCGGCCAAGTCGACTTGAGCATCCTGATCTTTCAGCACGACTCGAAATAACGAAGAAAGATCCACCAGCATATTTTCGGCCTGATCTGGATCTATGGTAATCAACGACGCGACTGTATTGAGGCTATTAAAGAAAAAGTGCGGGCGAATCCTCGCCTGCAAAGCCTGTAAACGGGAGTTCAATTCAGCCTGACTTTTCAAACGCCACTGGCTTTGGACATAAAAATAACGCAGCCCCATGCCGCCAAAAATAGCGCTGATGAACATATTACGTAAAATCCATAACCAGTTAATTTGATTCCCCGAGCCGACAAAAGGAAACAAACTTTCTGCAGCATAGCTCACCCCAAAACAGACCAGCATCAATAACGACATCGCCCAGCAAACGGCCCAAGGTAAAGCCAGACGCGCCATAAATTTTCGCGATTGACACAGCAAAGCAACCGATAACAAGGCAACCCACTGGACAAAATAAGAGAGCATTGAGAAACGCTCCCACTGAAAACCGACCAAACCACTTTCTACTAGGATCAATGCCGTTACTAAAGATTCGCATAAAAGGATCAAGACCAAGACCGCGCGTACATTACACAGGTCGGGTAAGAAGAAGGATTCAAGTTTTTTGTTATTAATGTCCATAACCTCAGTGTTCCGTTGTCACGACGAGATTACAAGTAATAATTACCTCAGCGGTTTGTTTATAAGGATGCAGGGCGCCAACAGGTGGCTACTAATTAGCGGCTGAGAGAGCTATAATTCGCGCATTCAAATTTTCATGCAACGACTGCACACGGTCATTGCACTTGCTTTTCATTCGAGGTTTTCATGTCTGATCAAACTAACTCTTCTTGGGGTGGCCGTTTTTCTGAGCCAACCGATGCTTTTGTCGCCCGTTATACCGCATCAGTTGATTTTGATCAGCGCATGTACGCTCAAGATATCCAAGGCTCCATCGCCCACGCTAAAATGCTGACCAAGGTCGGCGTTTTAACCCAAGCAGAGTGTGACGATATCCTTCGTGGCCTAGAAGAAGTTCGCATCGAAATTGAACGCGGAGAATTTAACTGGTCAGTTGAATTAGAAGACGTTCACATGAACATCGAAGCAGCCTTAACCGCGAAAATCGGCATTACCGGTAAAAAACTGCATACAGGACGCTCGCGTAACGACCAAGTTGCTACCGATATCCGTTTATATCTTCGTGATGAAATCGATAACATCGGTGCTGAACTGACCCGCTTACAGCAAGGGTTAATTGGTTTGGCTGCAGATAATGCCGATACGATTATGCCGGGCTTCACGCATTTACAGACCGCACAGCCAGTAACCTTTGGTCATCACTTGTTAGCTTGGAATGAAATGCTTGAACGTGATTACGAGCGTCTATTAGATGTGCGTAAGCGTTTGAACCACCTACCTTTAGGGGCAGCAGCACTTGCGGGCACAACTTATCCTATCGACCGTCACTATACCGCTGAACTATTAGGCTTCACCGCGCCAACAGAAAACAGCCTAGATTCTGTTTCCGACCGTGACTTCGCGATCGAATTCACTTCGGCGGGCGCCATCATCATGATGCACATGTCGCGTTTTTCAGAAGAGCTGGTACTTTGGGCGTCGGCTCAATTCCAGTTCATTCACTTACCTGACCGCTTTTGCACGGGTTCTTCTATTATGCCGCAGAAGAAAAACCCGGATGTGCCTGAATTAGTCCGTGGTAAGTCTGGCCGTGTTTATGGTCACCTAATGTCGCTACTGACCTTGATGAAGTCCCAGCCATTGGCGTACAACAAAGACAACCAAGAAGATAAAGAGCCTTTATTCGATACGGTTGATACCTTACGCGATAGCATTCGTGCCTTTGCTGATATGGCTCCACACTTAGAGCCAAACAAGCCCTCTATGATTGAAGCGGCTCGCCGTGGGTTTTCTACAGCAACGGATTTGGCTGACTACGTGGTTGTAAAAGGCATTCCTTTCCGTGATGCTCACGAAATCGTTGGTAAAGCCGTGGCTTATGGCATCGAAACCGGTAAAGACCTAAGTGAAATGACGCTAGAAGAACTACAACAGTTCTCTGATCAAATTACCGACGACGTGTTCGATGTTTTAACCCTTGAAGGTTCGGTAGCAGCCCGTAATCACATTGGTGGTACTGCTCCTGATCAAGTTCGAGCAGCGGCTAAACGCGCCAGTGAACGTTTAGCTCAACGCTAGAACTGATCGAACTCAGTACTAATGATATATCACTAGTGCTGAGCAGTGATCATCCTAAAACGCCCATGTGAACTCACTTGGGCGTTTTTTTTATGCCTGCTTTCAGGCATGAGTTTAGAAAGCTTGTCTATACTCAAAACATGGTTAATTCTTCGACTGTGGCGCATAAAAACCCACAAGCTAAAAAAATACATATTCAGCTACCTTCTTCCCAGCAAATTAATCAGTGGCGCCAGTCATTCCTGAGCTTAAATAACGCTCGCCTTGAACAAGCTCGCAGCTTAATGCTGGATCGTCAAACGCGGGTCCTTGATGTATTGCCAATATTGCTGCATCTAAACCACCCTCAACTGCCTGGTTTTATCAACCATAGAGTTCCCACAGGTATTGAACATTACAGCCCCCAAGCTGATTCTGTTAGTGCCCTGCGTTTTGTCGCTAAAGGGCTACAAATACCCAGAGTGAGTGGTCAGCGTAGCATTCAGGCCCTCTTTTTAATGGGCAGTTTAGGCACGTTGGCTCAAGCCGCCAACAGTGATCTCGACGTTTGGTTATGCCATATCGATGATATGAGCGATGAGCAAATCGCCATGTTGAAGGCCAAGTGTGAACTGATTGAAAAATGGGCTGCTAGCCAAAAAGTTGAGTTGCATTTCTTTTTAATGAACGCCTCTGAATTTCGCTCAGGTCAGCAACAAGTGAATGCAGACAGTGAACACTCAGGCTCAACCCAACATCTATTATTGCTCGACGAATTTTATCGCGCTTCTCTCTGGATCGCTGGTCGCCAACCCAGTTGGTGGTTGATTCCTACTAAATATGAAAAGCATAGCCAAAGTTATTTAGAACAGTTATCCGATCGTCAGCTCATTCATGATGTGCATTGGATTAACTTTGGCAGTATCGCCACCATTCCAGCGGCTGAATTTGTCGGCGCCGGTTTATGGCAACTCAATAAAGGTTTGAAAAACCCTTACAAGTCACTGCTCAAACTATTGTTAACCCAACACTACGCCAGCCAATACCCAAAGATCCGCCCTTTATGTTGGGATTTAAAAGATACGGTGCATAGCGGTAATATCCAACCACTAGACTGCGATGGCTACTTGTTAATGCTTAAGCGCGTCAGTGAGCACGTTGCTGCCGAGCATGATGATAAGCGCTTAGAGCTATTAAGGCGGGCCTTTTATTTCAAAGCTCATTTACCACTAACCAAGGCAAGCCAAGGGCAGAAACGTCAATGGCGCTACCAAGAATTAGAGCAAATTGTCGACCGCTGGCATTGGACTCAAGCGCATTTATCTCATCTCGATCATAGAGACGACTGGCAAGTCCATGAAGTTCAAAGCGAACGTAATGCCTTAGTTAATGAAATGCTGACGAGCTATCGTTACCTTGCCGCGTTCAGCGATAAATACGCCAAGAAAATTCGCATTAACCGCCAAGATCTAACGCTATTAGGTAATCAGCTGTATGCAATTTATGATGCTAAACCAGGCAAAGTGCTCACCATTAATCCCAATATCACCTCTGACCTAGTTCAAGATAAAATTTCACTGGTCTTATCAGAGCAAAAGCGCTGGCAGCTCATATCGGGAACCTATAACAAAGAAATCGAGCACAAGGTCATCAAGCAGTCTCCTAGCCTGATTGAACTACTTTGTTATGCGCATTTTAATGGGTTATTGAGTAACCATACTAATTACGCGATTTATCCAGAGCATAACCCACTCACAAAATACGAACTCAATGAATTACTACAAGTCGTACGTAGTCTTGCTCGACCCCAGCACATTGCCTCGGAAAATTTCTTACGTCCAAGTAACCCCATTCAATGGCAGCTCTTCATTAATGCTGGCATCGATCCCATGCATCAGTTCACCCGTCGAGGGATGCAAAAACTGAGCAACCGTGATGATGCTTTAGGTTATAGCGCCTTGAAGGAAAACTTGGTTCAGAGCATTGATTTATTAACCATTAATAGCTGGGGAGAATGGCGGATTCAACGCTTTCAGGGGCAGAATGCCTTAATCGATAGCCTGTATTATTTACTACAGCACATCCCGCTGGCTCGAAAATCTGGCTGGCCGGATTATCAATGCCACTGTTTTTGTGCCAGTCGCGCGGGGGCAATTAGTATGCGAGTCGAACAAATATTTGCGGATTTAACCGACCACGCACTCCACCAGCCTAAGGTAGATTACATCTTAGAAGCCGGTAAAAATTATTATATTTGGCAGCAGGATAAAAATGGCATAAAACTGCAGCAAGCCGATTCAGTCGCAAAGTTTTTGACGATTCTTACCCGACCTCGCCAGCAGTATGCGCATTATAAATTAGATGTTAACGCCCTTAGTGGTAGCCCACTCAAACCGATATTTGATCACCCCAAACCTGGTTCTTGGCAATTGTATTTCTGGCATAGAGAAGAGAGCTATTTCTGGTACTTGTTAGATGAAAATGGGGTGTTATTGCATCAGCAACAAAAAGCTCATTCCGATAGCGAAGTGCTTATTCCAATCATACGATTCTTACGCCAAGTTGATCAGCGTATGCAGGGGCGATTGATCCGCCAAAGAGCTCGGCCCTTATTATTATTTGAATTAAAACGAAATAATATAACGGCTGAGTTTGAACGTTCATCTAGGAGGCTGCCTCCACTGCAAGCCCAAACCAGTCAGATTCAACTTAATGCCATTATCGACGACCAAGCACAGGTAAACATTTACTGTAATGGCGAAGAGTTTAGTATTTGGGAATGGGGAGATCAGCTGTATCTAAAAGTAGCCCAGACTATTTTGGATATGCGCACCGGCAACGAAACTTACCCAGTATATTTAACGGATATTGCCCTTTATGGCGATGAAAGCATTATTCAGCACATCAAATTTAAGCAAGGGATTGAAAAGGACTTGAACCACGCACTCTTGACCCTATCGACGGCCTCTTAACTGCCGTATAATGACGGCAAATTCGGGAGACTGACATGCGTTTTTTCTTAATACCTGCTTTGACAGGCTTATTACTGTTAGCTGGCTGTGGCCAAAAAGGGGCTCTTTATATCCCTAAAGACGATGCCAAGCAGCTAACGATATCAGCGGATAACAAATAATCGCTGCTTATTGAACGTACTGCATATCAGTTACCCCATCACTTATTTAGATTAGAAGCACATCATGAGCATTTTTGACTATAACAATGGCGTTCTGCACGCCGAATCAGTATCGGCCGTCGATATTGCCGCCCAATATGGCACTCCTTGTTATGTGTACTCACGCAAGGCCTTTGAAGATCATTACCTAGCCTATGAAAACGCCCTTCAGGGTCGTGATCATTTGGTTTGCTATGCGATTAAAGCCAACTCTAATCTTGCAGTATTGAATGTGCTGGCCAAGCTAGGCGCAGGTTTTGATATCGTTTCCATCGGCGAATTAGAACGAGTTATCGCCGCCGGCGGTGATCCGAAGAAAGTTGTTTTTTCGGGTGTCGGTAAGCAAGCTCATGAAATTCGTCGTGCACTAGAAGTCGGCGTTCATTGTTTTAATATCGAATCAGAAGCTGAGCTTGATCGTGTGAACGACGTCGCAGCTGAAATGGATATGCAAGCACCGATCTCGATTCGTGTTAATCCCGATGTGGATGCGCAAACTCACCCATATATTTCTACTGGCTTGAAAGAAAACAAGTTTGGTGTGGATATCGATGACGCCCCGCGCATTTATGCCAAAGCCAACGCGATGTCGAACTTAGACGTGCAAGGTATCGATTGCCATATCGGTAGCCAGCTAACCGAAACAGCGCCTTTTATGGATGCTTTGGATCGCGTATTGGCTCTAGTGGATATTCTAGCGGAGCAAGGTATCGCCATTCACCACCTAGATTTAGGTGGTGGTTTGGGTGTGACTTACGATGACGAAGTACCACCAACGCCAGGTGAATACATTGCTGAATTGACTGAGCGCTTAGGCGATCGTCAATTGAAATTAATCTTCGAACCGGGTCGCTCAATCGCGGCCAACGCGGGGATTTTCTTAACGCAAGTTGAGTTTCTGAAGTCGAATGAAGAAAAGAATTTTGCCATTATCGATGGTGCTATGAACGATTTGATCCGCCCTGCCCTATACAGCGCATGGCAAGCAATTGTTCCTGTGACTCAATATCACGATCGTGATGCTAGCCAGACTAAAGCTTGGGACCTTGTTGGCCCTGTGTGTGAGACCGGTGATTTCTTAGGTAAAGATCGTCAGCTGAACTTGCAGCCAGGAGATTTACTCGCGGTTAAGTCTTCAGGTGCTTATGGTTTTGTGATGGCGTCAAACTACAATAGCCGTCCTCGCCCAGCTGAAATTATGGTTGATGGTGATAGCAGCTATGTTGTGCGTGCTCGTGAAACCATCCAAGATTTATTTGCCGGTGAGCAGTTATTACCCGCTGAGTAACGTGCATAAGAAGGTAATTTTAGAATGTGGATAAAATTCAATAAAATGCACGGACTGGGTAACGACTTCATGGTCGTTGACCTAGTCACTCAGCATGCGTATTTAACCCCAATGCAGATTCGCCATCTAGCCGATCGTAATTTTGGTGTTGGCTTTGACCAACTGCTATTGGTTGAAGTACCGACTCAGCCTGATGTGGATTTTAAATACCGTATTTTTAATTCCGATGGCAGTGAAGTTGAAAACTGCGGAAACGGCGCACGCTGTTTTGCCCGCTTTGTTTATGAGCAAAAGCTGATTGGCCGCCGTAACATTCGTGTTGAAACCGCTAGCGGTAATATGCATTTAGAATTGACCCCAGACAACGATGTGATCGTCAATATGGGGCCACCGATTCTAGTGCCAGCAGATGTACCTTTCGTTCCTGAAAGTGCTAACAAAGAACAAGCAGCGAGTTATAAAATTGATGTTGCAGGCCATGGCTCCATCGAGCTGGGTGCGGTCTCTATGGGTAATCCTCACGGGGTTATTCTAGTTGATGATATCGATACGGCCCCAGTAGAAACACTGGGCCCCTTGATTGAAGCACACTCAAGCTTCCCACAAAAAGTGAATGCAGGCTTTATGCAAGTCATTAACCGCAATCACGTGAAACTGCGAGTATTTGAACGTGGTGTTGGGGAAACTAAAGCCTGTGGTACCGGTGCTTGCGGCGCAGTCGTATCGGGTATTTTACGCGGTTTATTAGAGCCTAAAGTACAGGTCGACCTTCCAGGCGGTTCATTAACCATCGAATGGGATGGTAAAGGTGATGTCATCATGACGGGGCCCACCAGCAATGTATTTGAAGGCCGAGTGAATATTTAATGGCTAAAAGAGTTTAAAGGACTAGATCAATGAGCGATTCATTACGACTCACAGACGCCGATGTTGTGCAGTACTTGCAAGATAACCCAGATTTTTTCATCGCCAAAGATGAACTCCTGGCAGGCTTGCGTATTCCTCACGACTCTGGCCAAGCCACTAGCTTGATCGAACGTCAGCTAGCGGTTTACCGTGAGCGTAATGTTGAGCTGCGCCAGCGCTTAACTGACTTGCTTGAAAATGCCCGTCGTAATGACAAGTTGTTTGGCAAAACGAAGCGCTTAGTCCTTGCTCTTATTGATGCTAAGAACTGGATCGATGTAGAAGCAGCGCTAGATGATAGCCTGCGCCAAGACTTCAATGTCGATCATTGGAGCCTACTCTACTTCACCGAATTTCAGCTTGAGCACCCTCTGCGTAGTATCAGTGATAAAGACAAGCAAAGAGAGATTCATCGCTTGTTTAAAGGCCATCGCGCTTTCTGTGGACAGTTAACTGATGAAACCATGGACCTGCTATTAGATGAGCAACATAGCAGCGCGGAATCCATTGCCGCGGCGCAAATTCGCAATGGCCAACAAACCGGTGTTGTCTGTGTTGCTAGTGATGATCCAAAATTTTACCGCAGCTCAATGGATACCTTGTTCTTAGATTATATTGCTGATGTATTAGGTTTAATTTTACCTAATTTGCCGCAAAACTGATCGCTTACTTATCATGACGATTAAGCTGATCACCTTCGATCTAGATAATACCCTTTGGCATACCGATCCAGTGATTGTGCGAGCGGAACAGGTGCAATGGTTATGGATCGAAAAACTCAGCCCAAAGGTTCATGATTATTTCACCCCAGATTTATTGCAAAAACTGAAACTACAAGTTGCTCAACAAAATCCAGGCCTGCGCCATAAACTCAGTAAACTCAGATTAGAGTTCCTGAAACAGGTGTTTGTTAATTGCGGTGAACCCTTAGACCAAGCCGAGCTATTCGCTCAGAGAGCTTTTGACGAGTTCTTGCAAGTGCGTAATCAAGTGGAGTTGTTCCCAGGGGCTTTAGCATTATTGGAAGCATTACAACAAGACTACCAAGTGATCGCTTTAAGTAATGGTAACTCTGATCTTTCAAAGATAGGCCTAGGTCATTTATTCAAAGCACACTTCCATGCTGAGAATGTTGAACAACCCAAACCTCATCACGACATGTTTTTAGCCGCATTAGAACATGCGCGAGTTGATGCAAGCGAAAGCCTGCATATCGGTGATCATCCTCAACAAGATATTGAGGCTGCCCAACAGTTAGGTTTTAAAACCGTGTGGGCAAATATACTTCAGCAAGAGTGGCCAACCACTATCACAACCGCCGACCATGAAATTGATCACCTTGATCAACTCATCCCGCTGCTAAAGTAATAAACTTCTATAAACCGAGTTTCTGCTGTGTAAGCAGCACTGCTGTCAGTAATGCTAATAATCCAAGCGCTACCGGTAACGCATGTAAGCGACGACGTACTTTGGCTGGGGAGGCTATCTTAGCCATAAAAATATCCTTTGCACTTCGCTGTGCAGATTCCTTGATTTAGTTTTTCTAGTGTAAGTCTTTATCGGCAGGCATGGCGATTTGATCAATAAAAATGTGATCTAGTTGACTGGGTTTACGAAGTTTTGACTGACGACGGACTAAGAGGTGACACGGAAGACTAACTGGCGATTTAAGACTAAGGCAGGTGACCACTTACTCTTGCCACCTGCTTTAGCAAAATACTTCTCTATATTTTCCTGGCACGTATTCGAACAAGTACAGTAAGCAAAGCAAACAACCACATCCAAGTGACTGATATAGCACCAGCAGTTTCTTCTGTGGTAATGGTCGTTGTACGAATTGTACCTACATCATCTTTTGTACTCACATTACTAGCGGTTTTAACAATTGCATTCTCAAATAAACCGGACAGTGTGAATATTTGAGGATTTCCTGCGGTATTGGAGCCTGCTTGCCAATCCGCTGTACCATAAAAGTTAATTGTCGAACCGTTTTCAGAATAGCTAAGCCCTAATACACCTTCGGTATCATTTATTTCTGTTAACTGAGAAATAGTTGAAGTTAAACGACTAAAAAGGAATACCTCAGCATTCGATGATAAATTATCACCATTTAGGCTTTCTCTGCTGACAAATACAACTCTTGCACCATCTGCTGAAATATCTGAATAACCAGAATCTAGAGTAGAAGAGTTGGTAATCTGTTCTATAACTGCAGATTCGAAGTTTGCAATAAATACATTACCGGTACCAGAAGCACCGCCTGCTATTAGAGGAGCATAGCTTGAGAAGGTTAAATATTCACCATTGGCTGAAATTTTTGCAAAACCGGAATCAAAATTATCATCCATAGTTAATTGCTTTAATATTCCAGTTTTCGTACTGCCTGTAAAAATTTGGAATTTTAAATTTGGATTAATACCAAACACATCACTCATTGAACTTGTAACAAATTTTTCACCTCGAAAATCAAGATCCAAGCCATAGACATTTACTCCAGCATTGAAGTCAGATAGTTGAACAAAAATGTCTGCACTTCTTAAATAACTATATATTTCATAATTTCCAGAGTTATCAATTCCAGCGAGATTGGTATTACTAATAAATAATAATGTCTCACCGGTATAATCAAGTGCAAGGCTATTAAGATCTGTCGTCGCACTCATGTCGGTAGCAATCTGTTTAACCGTGTCATTTTCTAAATCGAACAGAAAAACTTCTCTTGAAGCATCGACATTAGAGCGAGAAGGGTCAATGTCAATATCACAAACCGCAGCTGCCCACTTGCCATCACCCGATATCGTAACGGCATAGCATTGGTCTGGATTCGATATATTGGTTAATTGTTGGTACGTATTATTGGATACGTCATAAACATACAAGTCTGCGGCACCTGGAGACTTAGGCTCTGCAGTCAGTGCATCATTCGAAAGAAAAATTACTTTATTTGCATCATAAGAGCTTTTAGCTTGGTAAGAACTCGCAAGCTCATTCATTGTGAATTGTTCGGTTTCTACTATTACTAACTGCACAGCAATATCAAATGTAGTGAATAGGTTGTCTGCACTTTTAACTCTAATTAGAACTTTATTATCTTTAAGGTCATTACCTTCTAGGACTGTTACATCGAATGGAGTCGATAAAGTTGAGTTGGCATTAATCGTTATCGAAGTAGGGCCATTAACGGTCGCTGTTACGCCAACTGTCGTTAAATACTGTAATTCGACATCGATAGCTGTATTAAAAGTGCTTTCTAATTCAAGATTCCTATTCTGAGTAATGCCTATTCCGGACCTAACAATCATTTTCTCACTGTTCAACGTAGGTGTAACAGAGGACTGGTTAATATACTTAATTGCAAAAGGTGTTGAAAAAGGGGGTTGATTGTTTTGGTTGCCATTGCCTGAACCGAACCATACTTCTTGGCCAATAGTCGCGTCTTTTAAAATACCAATAGTGTAATCTTGGCCATTTGCACCATAAAGATTCTGATAATGCACCTCGATTTCGTTAGTATTTTCAAATAATTTAAACTGCAATGTGATATTACCACCACCACCCCAAACTTGAGTATTAGTGAATTGGATAATCATACGTCTATTTGGCGCAGTACCTTTTACCAGCGCATGTACCTGCCCACCGATAAGACTAGGGTTAAGGTCACCCCACCAACCTAAAATTGATGAACCTAATTTAGTGAAAGCTCCAGAAGACGGAATAGTTTCTGGATTATAATCTAAATTGTTAGTTGTAAATGAGATAACTGTTTTAGAAGTTAAATATAAACTTGTGTAGCTTGAATCATAAAATTCAAATGGAAAACCAATATTAATAGTTTCAACATCATCGCCACTTAAAGGAATAAGCGTGCTTGATGGCTCTATAGATATATCTTCAAAATTATAAGAGAAATTAGATTCATTAGAATCGATGTAATAATAACCACCACCATCTATCGAACTTTTAAACGCCATTACCTGCCAAGACAAAACCGACAGTAATAAAACAACCAATCCACGAACCATAATTTACATCCTATAAATCGAAAAAGTTATTTTCAAAATAAACTCAAAGAATTTATTTGGGAAATAACTAAATTAATCATTAAAAAAGCCATGCGGTTACCCGCATGGCTTTATTCGACTAATAATCTAACGATTAGATATCAGTACTTCCTAAAGTTGTAATAGCAGCATCATTATCATCCCATTTACTACCAATTGAAACAATGTCAAGCCCAGCAAGACCAGGATCGATTTCAAATGAGTTACCAGTTACAGGAGCATCAGCATCAATATCTAGTCTCAGAACACTACCATCGTCAGTCAATGTTAGAGTCCCTGTTGAGGTAGGCTCGATAGTCAGAGCACCAAGATTAAATTTGGCGGCAATTTCTACACCCGTTAACTTATTATCTTCAGCCTCGGCACCTAGATTTGCATCACTCAAATCAATTTGATGAGTAAAGCGATACGTAATTGTAAATGAGTTACCAGAGATACTTGATGTTTGAACAGTGTAATCAAAATCATCTACGTCATCTCGGATTACAACCCCAGGAATTGCTACTGCTGGAACAGAGCCCGCGCCAGTATCATCCCAGTTCGCCCAAGACGTACCTAGAAGATCCTCCACATTTTCCGTGATAATTATGCCGTGAGCACGGTCTTCTGTACTCGCACTATCATCACCATCGTGGTCAAAAGTATTACGATCGAATACTGTTTCACTGTCTAGGTCAGCTGGAGTAATCGTAACTTCATTTCCATCCACAGCAGTATTAGCAGCAGTAGAAGTAATTGTAACGTTATCTACAATATCGGTACTAGTTGGGTCAAGTACAAACTTGGCACCAACAGGAACAAATACATCCTCATTATATGTAAGAATGATCTTGCCTCCGTAATACCTAGCACTTTCCAACATAGGTGGCATTAAATCACGAACGACTACCATGGCATTGTTTTCAGTTGCCGGAGTATTACCGTTAGCATCTACAATAACACCAGTGAAATCAATCACTCGTCCATGATCTTGGTTAGCAAAATCAATTACATCTGGAACCGTCACATGAATAAGATCCGCACTAGGATCTGGTAGGTTTGGATCATTAACATCTAATGACTGGTCATTTACCAACACATTATTTTGAGCAGTCCAACCCGCCAAAACTTGAGCTATTCCAGTGCTAGTACCAGTAACTACAGGAGTTCCTGAAAGAGTGATATCTTCTGAGAAGGCAATACCCATAGTACGCTCACCAACAGACCAGGCCGCAAATGCTTGAGCATCATAAGCTGAATAACCTGCTGTGATACCCGCCATATTCACATCGATTTCGCCATCAGAGGTATTAATACTGTTAGCAGGATCAACAACACCATCTTGCATCAACGCTTGAACTGCATTCCATGTACTAGCAACAGGCAATGCAATCGTTTCATTTGCTTGTGGAGTTAATAAACGTGGAGTTACGTTAACAATTGGGGTGCCCATAGCAGCTGGAGTTAGATCAGCTAATTCACCACCATCACCATAGCTAACACCAACGGTTGCATTAGTTTTTAAACCCTGGCCATAGCTGCTTTGCTTAACTGTAGTAGGAGCAATTTGATCAAGTAGCAACACATTACTTGATTCATCTACAGTACCAAAACTAGTCAATGATGAAATTGTTAATGTATCATTTGGCTCTGCGCCATCAACCAATAAGTTCAATGTCCCCTCAAAATCATCAACCAAGGTGATTTCTACGTCGAGTGCATTTGAATCATTAGCACTTAATGTTTGATCTGGAGCAACAACAGTAAAGTTTTTTAAAGAACCTGACGCATCTGTTAGCTCTAAACGATAATTACTAGACTGAGTCGTTTCATTAATTACGAACTGAACTCGCGCAACATCCGTTGCTACTGATGCTGGAGTAGGGCTTGTTGTAATACCTGGCTCAGAATAAGTCGATATTGCTAAAGCTGATAAGCGTGCAGCTGCATCAGGAGCGTTTAGTTGCTCAATCGTAAGGTCGTCACTACGAACTGTGCCAGTATCAACATCGGCAAACGTCGAATTTGAGCTTTGTAGTAACTCGAAGTCACTAGTGCCACCATCAGTAAATTGCTGAGCCAAATCAACAACTGCACCCGCATCTGTTACAGGGTCAGAAAAGGTTTGTAATGTTAACTTAACAGCATTCGAACTAGTAAGAGTACCGTAATCAGAATCATAGTCCGGTGTAGATTTACCTTGGAAGTCTGCAACTGGACCAGCTTCAAGTAAGTTACCAGCAATATCTTGGAAGTCTACATCGCTTAAATAAATCGCAAATGTTTGACCCTGTGCAATCGCAGCGGATGTTGTAATTGTTAAAGAATGACCGTCTTCACTCAAATCAAAGTCAGCAACCTCAATTCTCTCTTGTAACGTTTCGTTGTACAGGTAAATAGAGTTCTCATCTACCAGCTGCTGAAGTGGCTCAGAGAAGTTAATTGTTAGACCCTGCGTACCATCTAGGTCATCATTTAATAACCCAGTTGCAGCATTAACAACTACACCATTAACAGAAGCAACAAATGGCTCTATAACGTCTTCAGAAGTAATCAGCTCAGCAGTAATCGTACCTATGTTTTGAACGGTCACTTCAGGTGTAGTATCGAAGCTAGCTGCTGCTGGAGCTCCACCGATTCCATCTTCTAACTGTAAGCCAGCCCAACCTTCAACAGCAATATCGAAATCAGCATCGACAGGTAGGTTTGTAAAAGTAAACATACCATCATCATCAGTCGCGACTTGATATGAAGCAACGCCGTAGCTTGTTGCTGAACCGCCATTTTGAACTTGCTGTTGAGCTACACCATTGACCTGAGTTAATTCAAGACCAACAACTGTACCAATAACTTTTTCACCTGATTCTTTGTCACGTAAATAGCCTGTAACAGTAGACTGCAAAGCAGGAACAACTGTAATACCTGCTGATACCGCTAATCCATCAGTAGTAACGATTGCCAATAATGCATCTTCAGTATTACCACTGGCACCATCGATAGTTTGAACGATAGTAGAAGCTTGAGGGCTTACAGAAACAGTTGCAGATAAGTAACCGGCTGCTGGAACAATAGAAACCTGAATAGCAGTTGCTGATTCAGCATCTGTGCCACCAGTAAAACCAGTCACAGGAACATTAGAAATAGCATATGCGCCATTTGCATCTGTTGTAGCTGCAGTGCTACCAATACTTACGCGTGCGCCAACAACAGGGTTACCATTAGTATCTTGAACAAGACCTAAAATCTGCGCAAGCGGTGTAGCTTGGTCAGTGATTGAGATGCGGCTTGCATCTTCTTGAACAGTCGTTGAATTAGTATTTGATTTATTACCATCAACAAGACAACCTGTTAGTAAAGTTGTCGTCGATACAAGCGCGATAGCAGTTGCTAGTTTCGCCTTATGAAAGATTTTGCGTTCCATTTAAAAACTCCGTAAGCACAATACAAATGACTTAGCGATTAGGGCTAAGAAAAAATTATCCAAGGAGAAATTCAGAATACAGAGGGGGTGATTACCGGACTCACGTATTCCTTGTCTCAGTGTGGAAAATATTGTGCCTAAGTGTTTTTAGGAAAGCGAATAGTTAGACCAAAACTACGACCATAGCATTAGTTAAATTCATCAAAGTTTGTCTTAGTTCAAATTTTAAATAAAGCATACTAATTTTAGTATGCTTTAACTATTGTTAAGCATAAAGTCTTAAATTGGACGACTGCCATAATTAGATTCAGGCTTCTTCGGCGGATCTGCACGCACATTCGCGTCTACTGAAGTGATGCCGCCACCTTGAGCTAAGAACGCTTCAACTTCAGAAGCGACTTCATCACGCTGGCGTTTACGCTCAGCAATGGTTGCACTGTTTGGCATATCATCATTATGACTATGATAGCCCTCAGCATGCACTTTTGGTTTTTCTTCTTTCTTCGCACTTGCTGCTGTTTCAGTTGTTTTATTGTCAGACATAATGTCAGCTCCTTCTATATCAATTAACTTTCCAAAACCCTGACATCAGGTTGTCAATATTTATAGTAGAAGCTCAGCATTTTGCCAGTAAATCAGGCAATTTTTTACATTTCATGTCAGTTGTATTTTTCTTACAGGCATAAAAAAACCCTCTCTAGTTGCCTAAAGAGGGTTTCTTATCAGACGTTAAGTCTTAGAGAGAGAGCTTATTTATTTGTAAACTCTGGGTATGCTTCCATACCACACTCAGCTAGATCAACACCTTCGTATTCTTCTTCTTCAGTAACTCGTAGACCCATGATGGCTTTCAATACCAACCAAGTTACGAATGAAGCACCAAATACCCATACGAAGATCGTTACAGCGCCTACAAGCTGACCAACAATCGTTGCACCATCGTTAGTGAAAGGAACAACCAATAGACCGAATAAACCAACAACACCGTGTACAGAGATAGCACCTACTGGATCATCAAGCTTAGCTTTATCTAGAGCCAAGATCGCTACAACAACAATCAGACCACCAATCAAACCAATGAGCGTTGCTTCTAAAGGAGTAGGCGTAGAAGGCTCAGCTGTAATGGCTACTAGACCCGCCAATGCACCGTTAAGAGCCATTGTTAGATCCGCTTTTTTGAACAAGATGCGAGCTAGTAATAGAGCACCAATCAAACCACCTGCAGCTGCTGCGTTAGTATTCATGAATACAACGGCTACAGAGTGAGCGCTTGCGATATCGCCAAGCTTTAATACAGAACCACCGTTGAAACCGAACCAACCCATCCACAGGATGAATGTACCTAACGTTGCTAGAGGAAGGTTAGCACCTGGAATCGCGTTAACTTCACCGTTCTTACCGTACTTACCCTTACGAGCACCTAATAAGATAACACCTGCTAGAGCAGCGGCTGCACCAGCCATGTGAACGATACCAGAACCGGCAAAGTCAGAGAAACCGAAGTCATCACCTAAAGAGAAAAGACCGAATACAGATTGACCACCCCAAGTCCAAGAACCTTCCATTGGGTAGATAACACCTGTCATTACCACTGCGAAAGCTAGGAAAGACCAAAGCTTCATACGCTCAGCAACTGCACCAGAAACGATCGACATAGCTGTAGCTACGAATACAACCTGGAAGAAGAAGTCAGAAGCGCCTGAGTAAATTGAACCGCCGTTGAAGCCATCTTCACGAGCAGCGTAATCAGCTAATACTGCAGCAGAATCTACGTCAGTAATACCTGAAAGGAAAAGACCGCCGTCATACATGATTGCATAACCGCAAATTAGATACATAGTACAAGAGATCGCAAACAAGGCGACGTTCTTGGTTAAGATTTCAGTCGTATTCTTAGAGCGAACAAGACCCGCTTCTAACATGGCGAAACCTGCCGCCATCCACATAACTAATGCACCGCACACCAAGAAATAAAAGGTGTCCATTGCATATTGCAATTCAAAAATTTGGTTTTCCATGGAAAGCCCTCCGCATAGGCTTAACAATGAATCAGAATATCTGACTCAAAATGATATTTGTCTTCTTTTTGTCTGTTCTACTGATACTCGAAAGAATCAGCGAAAACACATAAAAAGATTAAATCGCGTCTGCACCAGTTTCACCGGTACGGATTCGAATAATTTGCTCAAGGCTAGTAACGAAAATTTTACCATCGCCGATCTTGCCAGTATTAGCCGCTTTAGTAACAGCTTCGATAACTTGTTCTGTTTGCTCATCAGCAACAGCAACTTCGATCTTCACTTTCGGTAGAAAATCAACAACGTATTCAGCGCCACGATACAATTCAGTGTGGCCTTTCTGACGACCGAAGCCTTTAACTTCAGTTACAGTGATGCCTTGAACGCCGATTTCAGACAATGCTTCGCGCACGTCGTCTAGTTTAAAAGGCTTAACAACTGCAGTTACGAGTTTCATAGAAAACTCCCTTTAAGATTAAAAATTTGGAAATTTGAGCCCTTGCGGAGGCAAGGGCTCATTGTAAGCTATTTATTACTCGATAGGCAGGCTGTAAGAAACAACAAACTGTGGAGATGCACCAGAATTACCTGAAGACTGAGCTACGATTTTACTCGCTGTGAAAGTGATGTTGTCGTTATAAGCATAGCTAACATCCATGTGAGTGTATGCACCCTTACCATCGTCTTCCAAGTCAGTAGTAACACCTACTAGACCATAGAACTTATCTACACCATAACCAACGCTGTTATAAATGTAGTCACCACCGTTATCGTTGAAGTAAGTGCTGAAATCAACACCAGCAGCAGATAAGTTTAAGTAAAGTTCAGTAACATCACCTAGCTCATCTTTAGTAGCAGTGATGTTATTAGTTGTATCTGCCACAGCTTCTTCAGATTGTGATGGATAGATGTAAGAAGCGTAACCGATGTCATAGCTTAATACGCCCGCTTCACCAGCAAAACCGAAATAGATATCGTACTCAGAACCGTTTGTAGTATCACCAGAAGATGCCCAAGCACCCACATAAACACCAGATTCATGGCCATAATCCAAGCTACCAGATACAACAGCTTCTCCATCGCTTAAAGAAGTACCACGATATAAGTAAGAGCTAGCAATATCTACAGAGGCAGATACTTCAGCTTGAGTTGTTGCAGTAGCTGCTAGGCCAGCAGTCATTGCAGTGGCAAGAGCGATTGCTTGAGTTAATTTAGTCATTTGGACTTTCCTTCTTCAGTTTTGAATAACTGTGTCGTGACCTTTAAATAAGATCACGCACCGTTTTTATTTATGTATCTGTCTCATTGCAGAGTGCGTGCCAACTTTCAGAAAGCCCGTATTTTCAAGGGTTTAGTAGTTAAGTATGAAAATACGGCTAACATACGTTGTTAATATTGGTGCATTCCATGGTGGTGCGGCCCACTTATGGTGCACGAATATCAATACATCGCACTAATGTGGCACGTTTTACATTATATCGCCAATAGTTCTTTAGCTTCCGTAGATTCTGCCAACTCATGGCCAGCCCCCGTCGCGACTACACGGCCACGCTCAAGAATAATGAACTCATCGGCTAATTCCGCCGCAAACTCTAGATATTGCTCTACCAACACGATGGCCATCTCACCACGATCCCGCAGCAGCTCAATCACTTTACCTATATCCTTAATAACAGAAGGCTGAATACCTTCGGTCGGCTCATCAAGAATCAACATTTTCGGCTTCAGCAATAGCGCACGAGCAATGGCCAGCTGTTGCTGCTGACCACCGGATAGGTCACCACCACGGCGCTTGAGCATTTTCTGCAAAACAGGGAATAGCGCGAACACTTCTGGGTCTATCTTACGCTGGCTTTTAGGGAGGGCTGAAAATGCGGTTTCTAAGTTCTCTTCTACCGTGAGCTGAGAAAAAACATCACGACCCTGTGGCACATACGCAATACCCTGGCGGGCACGATCAAATGGCGCTTGGCCATTAATATCTTTGCCCATCCACTCGATTTCACCTTTGCCCGCAGACAAGTGCCCCGATAACGCTTTCATTAAGGTGGTTTTACCCACACCGTTACGCCCGAGCACACAGGTTACTTTTCCGACTTCGGCATCCATCGATACATTGTATAAGGCTTGGCTTGCACCATAAGACACATCAACATTTTTAACTTTCAACATAATTAGCGTCCTAGATACTTTTCAATAACGTCTTCATTGGCTTTCACTTCTTGCAAAGTACCTTCGGCCAATACGCTGCCTTCATTTAATACAGTCACCTTGCAGTTCAGGGCATCAATGAAGTCCATGTCGTGCTCAACCACCATCAATGAATGTGTTTTGGCTAAGGTTTTAAAAAGCTCAGCGGTTTTCATGGTTTCTTCATCCGTCATACCCGCTGCAGGTTCATCAATTAATAGCAGCTCAGGTTCTTGCCCTAACAACATACCAATTTCTAACCACTGCTTTTGACCGTGGGATAAATTCCCCGCGAGATCATCGGCTTTTTCAGCCATATCGATTAAGACTAGAATCTCATCTAGCTTTAATTTTTGCTCGGGACTTAACTTATGAAACAGCGACTGCCAAATAGAGCGCCCGCCTTTTAGCGACATCTCCAGGTTTTCAAAAATGGTTAGGCTTTCAATCACACTCGGCTTCTGGAATTTACGCCCAACACCCAAATTCGCCACATCGGCTTCATCGTATTGGGTTAGGTCATAATCCGTAGTGGACTGACTGCCTTTATTAGCAGAAGTATTAAAAGTAATAATGCCTTCATCAGGTCGGGTCTTACCGGTGATCACATCCATCATGGTGGTTTTACCCGCACCGTTAGGGCCGATAATGGCGCGCATCTCACCTTTTTCAATCGTTAAAGAAAGATTATTCAGCGCTTTAAAACCATCAAAGCTCACACTCACACCATCAAGATATAGCACAGGCGAGTTATCTATGTGTTTGCTCGTTGCATTACTAAGGGAATTGCTCATGCTTTTTCTCCTTCCGCTAGATCGCCAACTTGTAACTTACTCATTTTCTTAGCGGCCAGTTTGTCAGCCATTTGCTGCCATAAACCAATAATGCCTTTCGGTAGATAAAGTGTGGTCAGCACAAACAAACCACCCAGCATGAACAACCAGATTTCAGCAAACGCACCAGTGAAATAGGTTTTGGCATAGTTCACTAAGATAGCGCCAATCACCGCACCAAATAACGTTCCACGACCACCCACAGCGACCCAGATAATCATCTCGATAGAAAGTAATGGAGCAAACTCGCCAGGATTAATAATTCCTACTTGCGGAACATAAAGTGCCCCAGCAACCCCAGCTAGCATAGCAGAGACAACAAAGACGAATAGCTTGAAGTACTCAACTCGATACCCCAAGAAACGTGCACGAGTTTCACTATCACGAATAGCGATTAAAACTCGACCCAATTTAGAGGTAACAATAAAGCGACTGATTAAATAACCAATCATCAAAGCCAAAGCTGAGCAGAAAAACAAACCTGCGCGCGTAGTATCCGCTTGCAGATCAAAACCCAGAATATCTTTAAAATCAGTTAAACCATTATTACCACCAAAGCCCATATCGTTACGGAAGAAGGCCAACATCAGCGCATAAGTTAATGCCTGGGTAATAATAGAAAGATAAACCCCCGTCACTCGTGAACGGAAAGCTAAAGCACCAAAGACAAAGGCCAATATACCTGGCGCTAATAGCACCATCACCATGGCAAAGCTGAAGTTATCGAAACCTAACCAATACCAAGGTAGCTCTTGCCAATTTAAGAACACCATAAAATCCGGTAAATCCGGGTTACCATAAACGCCACGATCGCCGATCTGCATCATTAAGTACATACCCATGGCATAACCGCCAAGAGCAAAAAAAGCACCGTGACCCAAACTTAAAATCCCGCAATAGCCCCAAATTAAATCAACTGATACCGCGAGTAAGGCATAGCATAAATACTTACCTAATAACGTCATGGTATAGGTCGACACATGGAAGATAGAACTTTCAGGGACGAATAAATTTAATAGCGGAACAAGAATCGCTAAAGCGGCAAGTACGGCTAATAAACGGCGACCGCCTTTATCGTTCATTAATAAGGTCGTTAATGGACCCAGCTTCATATTTGAAGAGCTTGTATTAGTTTGTTTCATAATTAATTCTCCTTTAACCGTTATCAACTGCACGGCCTTTCAGAGCGAATAAACCCCGAGGACGTTTTTGGATGAATAAAATAATGAAAA
>ENA-OSET01000295-OSET01000295.1-sediment-metagenome-genome-assembly--contig:-NODE-295-length-56444-cov-6.424486_pt1 | contig 56444 bp, 57 predicted proteins | sample MGYA00237882_ERZ534229 | MGnify/ENA primary metagenome ERZ534229 (study PRJEB26408, sample SAMN06266212) | sediment metagenome | isolation source: Hudson Canyon methane seep mesocosm | place: USA:Hudson...
TGTCTACAGTAATATTTACTTTATTATTCATTGACTTTTTTGACACTGCAGGAACGTTGACATCAGTTGCAAACGTTGCTGGTAAAGTTGATAAACAAGGTAAACTTCAGGACATCAATAAAGCTATGTTATCTGATAGTGTTGGTACAGTTGCAGGTGCAATGATGGGAACAACAACTGTTACAAGTTATGTAGAGTCTGGCGCTGGTGTAAAAGCTGGTGGTAGAACAGGAATGACCTCTCTTGTAATTGGATTGTTATTTTTAGCATGTATATTTTTTGCTCCTTTAGCAACTAGTTTACCAAAACAAATTGATGGTGCTGCTTTATTATTTGTTTCAGTTTTATTTGTTAGAAATATTACTGATATCGAATGGGACGATATTGGAGAGTCTGCTCCAGCAATTTTAGCTATGATTGCAATGCCTTTAACCTACAGTATTAGTAATGGTATTGCTTTAGCATTTGTATCTTATGCTTTAATTAAAATATTTACTGGTAAGTTCTCAACAACTTCACCAGCGATATTTGTTATTGCAATACTAAGTGTTATTAGTTTTGCAGTTGCTTAAAAATATTTAATAGGGCTAGTGTAAACTAGCCCTATTCATTAATTTCTCTTAATAATTTCTTCAATAGATAATTCTTCGTAGTGCTCAGTGGGTTGCACAATCCATGGATCTGTATCTAATCTTATTGGACAAAAGTCTGGCTCAAAAGTAGATGATTTCTTTTTCCACAAACAAGCTGTTTTAACTTCTTTAATGTAATCTTTAGTTGGGCCATAATTTTTTAACCACTCTATACTTTTATTTAATGTTAACCCTGTATCCGAAAGATCATCAACTAAAAGCACTTTATTATAGTCTTTGCTCTCAGCTAAAGAGCTAATTTCTCTTGCAAACATTAGTTGGCCTTGTTTATCTTCCATGCCCTCTCCAGAGTAACTTTGGATAACTATATATGCGGTTGGTAATTTCAAAATTCTTGAAAGGATGTCCAAAATTGGAGCAGCACCTCTCATTATTCCTACTAAAACTGTAGGTTTATATTTTTCATAAATCTCAATTGCTAACTTTTCAACAATTTTGTTATACTCATCAAAAGTGATAATTAATTTGTCAGCCATGAATTTTACTATCATAACTAAAAAATTTTAAAAGGGAGAAATAATGAAAGCGTATTGGATCAGTTTATATGTCAAAGTTGAAAATCAAGATAATTTAAAAAAATATGCAGAAACAGTAACACCAATTATCAAAAGTTTTGGAGGAGTTCCCCTGGTAAGAGGTGGAAATCACAAAACATTTGAGTATCACGATGTGAGAACCAGTCTAAAGGCTGGGGGTAATATTGCTTCAAAGCACTAATCAATCGGTTGGCATTACGACGTTTATCATCAATCAACGACCGGCGTTGCTCAACTAAATGATTGAGCATGCGAGTCTCATCACTGTTGGGTTTAAGTGGTTTTACTTGCTTTGGATAGTGCATCATCATATCCAAAGCAAGCTCTGCATCAGACGGATCGTCTTTCGCCCCACTTGGAAACATGGCTTGTCGATATCGAGCAAGTGTTAAACCATGAATAGGAAAGACGGTGACAAATGAATACTTCTGCAAGGCATACACAATTGGACCTTTATTCAATTCAAGCACAACGGCGATGTTACCTTTCACTTGTTTATGTAAGTCGACTAGCCATTGCTCAATGGCTGCAGGCGTATGCTCAATAACGTAATAGTGACGCTCATCAACCTCGCCAACCTGAACACATACGTCGTGTTTCTTATCCGCCCAATCCAACCCAACATAAGCGGCAAACTTAACCTTCATATCATTCATGACAAATCTCCTACTAGTGAAATCTGTTATGTACCCTTTACTCTTCGAAGCAAATATAGACAGTCTTGTTTGAAGCACGCCCTGAGGATTCGTTGTAAGTAAAAGAACCTGTTGCATCGAAAGCAAACCGGGAATTATCAAGTAATATAGGCTCGAAATTCGTATGCAACAAGCACATAACCTTAATCATCATAATCGATGAATATTTAAGGTTGAATAACTATATTTAGGCTCGAAACTGCCTGTCAGACAACTTCTGCTCAATGACGGCAAATGACACAATGCAGATGGCTAATGCCTAACGCTTTATTTGAATTCAAAGCCTCGTATTTGCGGGGCTTGTTGTTGTTTTCAAACTTTGCTGCCAAAGACAGAATTTAGACAACCTGCCCAGCTACCCAACCTGAACTCCAAGCCCACTGGAAATTGTAGCCACCTAGCCAACCTGTCACATCTACCACTTCGCCGATAAAATATAGGCCTTCAATGTCTTTCGCCATCATGGTTTTGGATGAGAGTTGGTCGGTATCTACGCCGCCAAGGGTGACTTCTGCTGTGCGATAACCTTCGGTGCCGTTGGGTTTGAGTTGCCACTGGTGAAAGGCCTGGGCTGCTTGTTCGAGTTGTTTGCCTTGGTATTGTTTAAGGGGTTTATTTTCAATGCCTAAGTAAGGTAAAGCCGCTTGCACATAACGTTTGGGGTAGTGATTGGCCAGCGCAGTACTGAGTTGCACGTCTGGTTGGCTTTGTAGTGTTTTTTGTAAGTCAGCGAATAGGTCGCCATTTGGGAATAAGTCGAATTCGACGGCTTGGCCTGGCTCCCAAAATGAGGATATTTGTAATACCGCAGGGCCACTTAGACCTCGATGGGTAAACAGAATGTTTTCGTTGAAACTGGTGTTGTTGCAACTGGCGCTGGCATCCAGTGAGATACCACTTAGTTCGGATAACACTTTTTTGTCTTGTTCGTGCAAAGTAAATGGCACCAAACCGGCTCGGGTAGGTTTCACATCTAAGCCAAACTGCTCAGCCACTTTGTAACCAAAAGGGCTAGCACCGAGTTTTGGCATAGATAACCCACCCGTGGCAATCACCAAGGACTCACACTGGTACTGGCCTTTGGCAGTGTTGAGTGTGTAGCCAGACTCAGTTTTTTCAATTGATAAAATTTCGCATTGATTGGTTACTGTGACATCTGCTTTTTTGCATTCTTCTAACAGCATATTTAAAATATCTTTGGCGCTGTCATCACAGAACAGTTGGCCTAGGGTTTTCTCGTGGTAGGCGATACCGTATTCGGCCACTAAACCTATGAAGTCCCATTGGGTATAACGGCTTAAAGCTGATTTACAGAAATGGGGATTGTCTGATAGAAAATTTTCGTGGCTGGCGTACATGTTGGTGAAGTTACAGCGACCACCACCCGACATCAGGATTTTGCCACCTAGGCGTTTGGCATGGTCGAGTACCACCACATCACGACCCCGTTTGCCGGCTTGTGCAGCACAAAATAAACCCGCAGCTCCGGCACCAATTACAATCACATCTACGTTTTTCAATTACTTACCTACTAGTTACCACAGCCCATGTTCAGGGCTGGATTATAGGGTATAAACCCGTGGTTAATAAGATCCCATTGTTGGATTTTTAATGCTGATTGGTATAACCACGCTCAAGTCACAAAGACGCAAATCGTTTTGTATGTACATCAGTGCTGCCAAACAAATATTGAATAGTGGTTAAACGTTTGAATATATGACCCACATCCAGTTCGTCAGTCATGCCTATGCCACCGTGTATTTGAATTGATTCACGACCCACCAAGTTGGCCGCTTTTCCAATACGGCTTTTCGCCGCTGACAATGCTTTGGCATCAAGACCGTCATTGCTATCCATTTTTAATACTGCCATTAATAGTATAGATTTAGCTTGTTGGTGTTCGATAAACATATTCACCATGCGGTGTTGCAGAGCTTGGAATGAACCAATAGTACGACCAAACTGTTTACGGGTTTTTGCGTATTCTAAGGTGCGTTCGTGGGCGATTTGCATCGCACCTACCGCTTCGGCGCAAATGGCTAATGTCGCTTTGTCGATAATAGTGTTGATGGCAGGCAAAGCGTTATCTTGCTCACCCAACAATCCAAGGGTAGGGGTGTTATCAAACCAAATGTCAGCCGCTTGATGGCCATCTACATTTGCATAACCTTCACGTTTAACACTGGCATGCTTCGCATCAACAAGAAATAAACTAATGCCATTGTTGTCGCTGGTGTCACCCGAGGTACGCGCTGCCACCACTAGTGTTTCTGCATGGTTACCATTTAACACCACAGATTTATGGCCATTAAGCACAAACTCGCCCTTTTCACCGTTTTTTTCGGTTGCGCTACATTTTACGTTGTTTAAATGATAACGACTTTGTGGCTCTGCATAGGCAAAAGCCATTTGTAATTCACCGGCCATGATCTTAGGTAAGTACTCGTCTTTTTGCTGTTGATTACCCGCTAAGGCAATTAACCCGCCAGCCATAACGGCAGTGGCAATAAAAGGTTCAACTACAATGCCTTTGCCAAACTCTTCCATGACGAGAGCAAGGTCGGTCATAGAGCCACTTAATCCGTCATTGTCTTCGGAAAATGGCAGCATTAACCAGCCTAACTCTGCAAATAGCTGCCAATTTTTTTGGCTGTAACCGGCTGTTGATGCAAGAATTTTGCGACGTGTATCAAAATCGTAATCACTGCGGATAAACTTCGAAACACTGTCTTGAATCATTTGTTGTTCGCTACTTAACGAAAAGTCCATAATAAACTCCTAATACTAATTTAAAGGCCTAAAACGGCTTTGCTAATGATGTTAGTTTGAATTTCGTTACTGCCACCATAAATGGATGCTTTGCGGTTATTGAAGTAACGTAATGCACTGTTAGCGGCCATCTTAGGACCAATATGCTGACCGTCAAATTCATCATTAAATTGATGAGGAACAAATGGCATTGAGTAATAACCAGCCACTTCGACAAATAATTCATCGATAGCTTGGATAATTTGGGTACCGACAATTTTTAAGATTGAAGACTCTGGTCCAGGTGCTTGGCCTGTGCTGATTGCAGAGAGTGTGCGCAATTCAGTATATTCCAAGGCTAATAAATCAATTTCTACATTCGCGACTTTTTGCGCAAAAATAGGATCGTCGAGTAATTTATTCACGCCATCATCAGATGATTCAGCCAGTTCTTTTAATTGTACTAAGCGATCCTTAGAATTGGCCACGCGTGCAATACCCGTTCGCTCATGGGTTAATAAAACTTTAGCGTAAGTCCAACCTTGGCCTTCAGCGCCAATTAGATTGTTTGCTGGCACACGTACTTCATCAAAATGCACTTCGTTCACTTCATGTTTACCATCAATAGTAATAATCGGTGAGACCGTAATTTTGGGATCGTGCATGTTAATGAGTAGAAAACTGATTGCTTCTTGGTTTTTTGCGCTGGGTGGTCCTGTTCGTACTAAGCAGAATATCCAGTCTGCATGTTGGCCTAAGGTCGTCCAAGTTTTTGTGCCGTTAACCACATATTCATCGCCGTCTTTTACCGCAGTGGTGCGAACGCCTGCAAGGTCAGAGCCTGCTCCAGTTTCTGAATAACCCTGACACCACCATACTTTACTGGCCAATATATCTGGCAAAAAGCGCTGTTTTTGTTCGTCATTACCAAAGGTATAAATAACAGGTGCAACCATTTTCAAACCAAATGGGATCACATCAGGGGCGCCTGCTTTGGCACATTCATTGGCAAAAATATATTTTTGAGTGCTACTCCACCCCGTTCCACCATGTTCGACCGGCCAGTTAGTCGCGGCCCAGCCTTGGGTGTACAGTATTTGTTGCCACTGAACATATTCTTCTTTTGTTAGGTGTAAGGCTTTTTTTGTTTTTATGGCGAAGTCTTTTGGCAATTTTTGTTGCAAAAATTGGCGCACTTCTTGTTGAAAGTCTTTTTCTTCAGCGGTGAAATCTAAATTCATTTTGCAAACCCTTCTTTGTACTTAATCTATTGAAAATCTTTGACCATATTTCTGGCAATTATCATTTGTTGGATCTGTGTTGTACCTTCGTACAATCTAAATAATCTGACATCACGATATAACCTTTCTACTGCGTATTCGGAAATGTAGCCTGCACCGCCATGTATTTGTACGGCTTTATCCGCTACTCGGCCCACCATTTCAGTGGCAAATAATTTACAACACGAAGCTTCAGTTGTAATTTTGTTGCCCAAGTCTTTTTGTCTTGCTGCATCAAGTACCATACATTTTGCAGCGTAAGCTTCGGCTTTACTGTCAGCTAACATAACTTGGATCATTTGGTGTTCAGCAATGGGTTTACCAAATTGTGTTCTGTCGATAGCGAATCTTAATGCATCGTTAATTAAACGTTCGGCAATACCCACACTCAAGGCTGAAATATGTAAGCGACCTTTGTCTAATACTTTCATTGAGGTAATAAAACCTTTACCCGCTACACCACCAATAATATTTTCGGCGGGCACATGGCAATCCTCGAAAATCACATCACAGGTATGTGAACCCTGCTGACCCATTTTTTTATCTTTGGGACCCAATGTAATGCCCGGTGTAGACGCGTCTACAATAAAAGCAGATATGCCTTTAGCACCTTTTATAGAGGGATCGGTTCGTGCCATCACGGTAAATGTGCCTGCTCTGGGTGCATTAGTAATAAAACGTTTTGTTCCATTAATAATATACTCATCGCCCTTTTTAATTGCGCTGGTTTTGACTGCGCCGGCGTCAGAACCTACGTCTGGTTCGGTTAAACAAAAAGATCCAATAAGCTCACCAGAGGCGTATTTAGGTAGGTAAGTGAGTTTTTGTTTTTCTGTACCGTCAAACACAATGGCGGCTGAACCAATACCATTGTTGGTACCTATAAGGGAACGAAAAGCCGGAGATGTTCTGCCTAATTCCATGGCCACTAAGACTTCTTCTTCCATGGTCAGGCCCAAACCACCGTACTCTTCTGGGATCGTCATACCAAACAAACCCATCTCTTTCATTTCTTGAACAATATCATCTGGGATAGCATCGTTTTCTGCTACTTCATTTTCCGCAGGGACTAAACGCTCTCTAACGAATTTTGAAATACTGTGCAGAAATTGATTCAACATTTCTGTATCGCGAATCACTTTAATCCTCACTAAAATGACTGTATTCCGCACAGTGGAACAAAAAACCATAAAAATATCAAGATGCAATCATAACTAATTCCCTAGATATTCTGCTAAAGATGATCGGGTTCGACCTTTATATACATTTGCAATGTATCTTGGGTCTTAAACTTGCTAAGTTTGAAAGATAAAGGCTGGAGCTAATAGTTACTGAGAAACTAGCCAATAGGATAACAATCACCTTTGTCGAGTACATTTGATGCTACCTGCAAATAGCCTAAAAAAACATTGTAAAATTAAATTCCGCAATGCAGAATTGACAGGCTGTTTTACTACGCTAATTACTGTCGTGGCAATAATAAATAATGACAACTTGTATTAGAATGAGTGCTTAAACCATTTTGGATAGGTGCTTCCTGGGTGGCCAATTATCTATGCGGAATGGAATTAATGTCGAAACTAACAGAATTAGAGTTATTAGCTGACTTAGAAAAAATAAGCTATCACGAGCGTTATCTTTGTAAAACCACATACGATGTTTTTTGCCATGGGGCAGATGAATACCCGTCTAATATAGCCATAGTTGAACACGTTACTGCTACTCGAGATGAAGTCCCTAAAAAACTCACTTTTAATTCCTTAGTCGAAAAAATCAATCAAACAGCTAACCTATATCAATCATTCGGCGTTGAACGTACCGATGTGATTTCTATTTTATTACCTAATATGTCTGAAACTCATCTGAGTATATGGGCATCTCAAGCTGTAGGCATTGCCAACCCCATAAACTACCTTCTGCAAGTTGAGCATATCGTTGAAATATTGAACGAGGTTAAGTCAAAAGTGCTAATCACTGTTTCACTAGATGAAACAACTGAATTAGGTAAAAAAGTACATGAAATTATTCAAAGTGTGCCTTCTTTGGAACATGTACTTTTAGTTGATGGAAGTATGGCTGAAATCAGTAACAAAAAGATAACGGTGACTGATTTTAATAGTGCAATAGCGACGCAATCTAGTGATAGGTTAGCGCAACCCTTACAACCTGAGGGTGAAGACATTGCCATGTATTTCCATACGGGAGGTACAACAGGTCGCCCTAAAATTGCCAAACTATCCCATGACAATATTAGTTTTGTGGTGCAAGTGTATGCAGGGTTTAATGCTTATCATGGTCAATCTCCAGTACTCAATGCATTGCCTCTATTCCATGTGTTTGGTGTAATTGCCGCTAGTTTAGCCATGTTTATTGCAGGTCGCACTGTGGTGACTATGACTCCACAAGGATTTAGAAATCCAAATACAGTCAAGAACTGGTGGTATTTTGTGAATCAGTACCAAGTGTGTTGGTTTCCAACTGTGCCCACCATCATGTCTATTTTATTGCAGCAACCCGAAGAAAAAATTGATCTCAGGTGTTTTAAACATGCGGCTTGCGGATCTGCGCCTTTGCCTATTGAGTTAAAGTTATCCTTTGCAGAAAAATTTAATTGTAATGTGACCAATGGTTACGGCATGACTGAATCATCCTGTTTGATAGCCAGAGTATTGCCTGACTATGATGTTGAAGGGGTGTCAGTGGGCAATGGCATACCTTACAGCCGAGTCATAGCTGCCGAAGTTATCGACAATAAAATCAGCCGTGTTTGCGCCACTAATGAACCTGGCGTTATATTGGTGAAAGGCCCTAATATCTTTCAAGGTTATTTAAACCAAAGTGATAATGCTGGCGCGTGGGTAGATGATGAGTGGTTTAACACAGGTGATTTAGGTGTGATAAATGCACTAGGTCATATTCAGCTGACGGGCCGAGCAAAAGATTTGATTATCCGTGGCGGTCATAATATCGATCCACAAATCATTGAAGATGCTTTGATGGCCCATTCTGGGGTTATTCAAGCGGTGGCTATAGGCCAACCTGATGTGCATTCTGGAGAGATACCAGTTGCCTATGTAGTGTTAACAGGTAAGCAGCAAACCATCTCGTCTGAATTACTAAAACATTGTCAAACACATATTAGCGAAAGAGCAGCCATTCCTAAACGTATCGAAATACTCGATAGTTTACCCATCACCGCTGTTGGCAAAGTGTTTAAACCCTTATTACGTAATAGTGCTACAGAGTTTAGCGTGAATGCTTTGTTCAAAACCCATGATATTAGCGCTCAAGTTAAATCGGAATTTGACCCAGAAAAGGGCCAAGTTGTGCACATTCAGTTATCAAACAAACAAGACCAACAACAAGCGGCTAAGTTACTGGTGGCTTTTCCGGTCTTAGTTAATTACAGCAATTTATAAGGAAAAATTATGCAAGATGCATTTATTTATGACGCAGCAAGAACCGCATTTGGACGCCATGCAGGCATTTTGTCTTCTGTTCGTCCCGATGACATGCTGGCGCACCTTATTAAAACCTTAGCACAACGTAACAACTTTGATCTCAGCCTATACGAAGATGTGATTGCCGGTAACACCAATCAGGCAGGTGAAGACAGTCGCAACGTTGCACGAACTGCTGGGCTTTTAGCAGGTTTGCCGATTGAAACAGGTGGCTTAACCGTAAACCGTTTGTGTGGTTCCAGTTTGGCTGCGGCGTTAGATGCAGCTAGGTGTGTAAAGGCCAATGAAGGTGAGCTGTTTGTTGCCTGTGGTGTTGAATCTATGAGTCGCGCTCCTTTTGTTTTAGCCAAAGCCACCTCAGCCTTTGCAAGGCAGCAAGAAATGTTTGATTCCACAATGGGCGCGCGTTTTACCAACCCAGAAATCATTAAACAGTTTGGTGGGCATTCCATGCCTGAAACGGCTGATAACATTGCCAGTGATTTAGATATAAGCCGAGAAGACATCGATATTTTTGCCGCTGCGTCTCAATCTAAATATGAAGAGGCCCGTGTTGCCGGATTTTTTAACGACGAAATCATTCCCATCGAAGTGTCTCAAGGCCGCAAAAAGCCGCCACTTTTAGTCACCACTGATGAACATCCACGCCCCTCTTCGACCGTTGCAGAACTGGGTAAATTACGCCCATTGTTTGATGGTGTGGTGACCGCGGGTAATGCTTCGGGCATTAACGATGGTGCGTCTGCGATGATTATTGGCAGTCAAGCAGTAGGCGAAAAATCGGGGGTTAAACCTCGCGGCAGAATTATCGCCGGCGCGATTGCAGGTGTACCACCCAGAGTGATGGGCTTAGGGCCGGTGCCTGCTTCGCAAAAAGCCTTGGCTCGAGCGGGCTTAACCCTAGCGGATATGGATGTTTTAGAATTTAACGAAGCATTTGCTGTTCAGGCCTTAGGCTGCATGAAAGAACTCGGCATTGCTTTTGACGACCCTAGGGTTAATCAAAATGGCGGTGCGATTGCTATAGGTCATCCTCTGGGGGCCAGCGGTACGCGAATTATGCTGACCGCACTACGTCAACTCGAAAAAACCGGTGGTCGATATGCATTAGCCACTATGTGTATTGGTATTGGTCAAGGTATCGCTGTTGTCATTGAGCGTGTTTAATTTTCTAAATAAGGAATAAGTGTATGTCGGTTGTTAGTTATCAATTAAACGGTGATATCGGTGTTATTCGTTTAAATAACCCGCCAGTTAACGTCCTTTCGCATGCTTTGCGTAGCGGTATTCTTGAGGCGGTAACACAAGCCCAAAACGACGCCTCTTTGGCCTTGGTCTTAATCTGTGAAGGGCGCACTTTTATTGCCGGTGCAGACATCTCCGAATTTGGTAAACCGCCAATGTTACCGTCGTTATCTGAACTACTGATTGTTATCGAAGCGTCGCAAAAACCGATTATTGCGGCAATTCATGGTACCGCGTTGGGTGGTGGCTTAGAGACCGCATTGGCTTGTCATTATCGTTGTGCCTTGCTTGGTGCTCAAGTGGGCTTGCCAGAAGTGAAATTAGGTTTGTTACCTGGCGCAGGCGGCACTCAACGGGTTCCTAGACTAGCTGGGGTTAAAGCCGCATTAGATTTAATGACCACTGGTGCCCCCATTGCTGCCGCTAAAGCACTGAGTATTGGGTTAATTGATAAAGTAGTGGAAGGCGATTTGCTAAGTGGTGCAGTGGCATTTGCCACAGAGGTGGTTGCACAAGGTGCTGAGCTTAAACGAGTCAGGGATTTAGAGGTTGATAAGGCAGGCACGTCAACTGAATTTTTTGCCGAATATAGAGCAACACTAAACAAACGTTTTCGCGGGCAAGAAGCACCACATCGCATTGTTGAATGTATTGAAGCGGCATTAAATACACCTTTTGATGAAGGCTTAAAAGAAGAAAGGCGTTTATTTGTAGAGTGTATGCAATCTTCGCAGTCTGCTGCATTACGGCATATGTTTTTCGCCGAAAGAATGTCTTCAAAAATTAAAGGTTTACCCAAAGACACGCCATTAAAAGATATCAAACGAGTGGGTATTATTGGTAGTGGTTTGATGGGGGGAGGCATTGCAATGAATTTTGTGAATGTGGGTATCCCAGTTACCTTGTTGGATATTAGCCAAGAAGCCTTGCAGCGAGGCAAAGATCTGGTCGCCAAAAATTATGCAATGACCGTCAGTAAAGGCAAGTTGACTGCAACGCTTGCAGCCCAGCGTCAAGCTATGATAACGGGTACAACTGATTACCATGATTTAGCTGACATGGATTTAGTGATTGAAGCGGTGTTTGAAAATCTAGACATTAAAAAACAAGTATTCGCCAAACTTGATAACGTATGTAAACAAGGGGCTATTTTAGCCACTAATACCTCTTATCAAGATGTGAACCTTATTGCTCAGGCTACTTCTCGTCCACAAGATGTGATTGGTTTACATTTTTTCAGTCCGGCTAATGTCATGAGATTACTTGAAATAGTGCGTGGTGAAGAGACCTCTGATGAAGTGCTGGCTAGCTCTATGGCTATTGCTAAGTCGATCAAAAAAGTCCCCGCATTGTCTCGGGTTTGTTATGGGTTTATTGGCAACCGTATGTTGCGCCACTATGCCCGTGAAGCGCAATTATGTTTGCTTGAAGGTTCAACCCCGCAAGATATAGACGCCGTTATGCAAAAGTTTGGTATGGCAATGGGGCCTTTTGCAGTGGGCGATTTAGCCGGAATTGACATTGGATATAAAGCCCGTGAAGGCTTAACCGATGAACAAAAAGGTGATGTTAGAACCTATTGTATTGCCGATGCGTTATATGAAATGGGCCGTTTGGGTCAAAAAACGGGATCAGGGTATTACCAATACGATCCCAAAACCCGACAGCGAAATGTTGACCCAGTAGTGTTAGAGGTGATTGAAGCCCAAGCTCATAAAAGAGGCGTGGTGCGTAAGGAAATAACTGACGATACTATTTTACAACGTTTAACGTTTGCATTGATAAACGAATGTTTCAAAATACTCGAAGAAGGCATTGCCCAACGTCCTAGTGACATTGATGTGGTTTATGCGTTTGGTTATGGGTTCCCTGCTTATCGAGGTGGACCAATGTTTTATGCAGATAGCATTGGCTTAGATAAAATTTATCAAAGCATTTGTGAATTTGCCAACACCTACGGTGCAGAGTTTTGGCAACCTGCTGCGTTATTAAAACAACTTGTCGAACAAGGCAAAACTTTAACTCAGTGGGCGAATAGCTAATTTTTTAGTTGCGCACATCACACATTTTTTAGGGAGTGAGTATGTCAATTCCAAAGACGTTACAGAATACATTATCTTTGCCTGTTATCAGTGCTCCTATGTTTATTATTTCGGGGCCAGAGTTAGTCATCGCTCAGTGTAAGGCTGGCATTGTTGGGTCTTTTCCGGCTCTGAATGCCCGTCCACAACCACTGCTTGGTGAATGGATAAACACCATTAAAACTGAGCTAGCTGAGTATCAAACCGCCAACCCAGACGCCATTGTTGCCCCTTATGCCGTAAACCTAATTGTGCATAAAAGTAACGACCGTTTAGAAGATGATGTGAACACCTGTATTGAACATAAGGTGCCAATCATTATCACCAGTTTACGGGCTTTAGATCCTAAATTGGTGCAACGTATTCATACTTACGGTGGGATTATTTTTCATGATGTTATTAATGTGCGTCATGCCCAAAAAGCCATAGAAGCAGGCGTAGATGGTTTAGTCTTGGTGTGTGCTGGCGCTGGTGGCCATGCGGGAACCTTAAGTCCTTTTGCTTTGGTGAGTGAAATCAAACAATTTTTTGATGGGCCTATTGCGTTATCAGGTTCGATTGCTAATGGCGAATCAATATTATCGGCCCAAGCATTAGGCGCTGATTTTGCCTATATAGGCACACGTTTTATTGCCACTAAAGAAGCAAATGCTGAACAAGAATATAAAAACATGTTGGTTGAGCATAGCGCCAAAGACATTGTGTATAGCTCTTTGTTTACTGGCGTACATGGTAATTACCTCAAACCCAGTATTACTAACGCCGGTTTAGATCCTGATAATTTAGAGCAGGGAGATAAAAACAAAATGAAATTTGGCTCAGAAGGCGGCAGCAAATCTAAAGCTTGGAAAGACATTTGGGGCGCAGGGCAAGGGTTAGGCAGTATTGCCGATATTACCGATGTAGCTACTATTGTTGGACGTTTTAAAACTGAATATGATTTGGCATTATCTCGCTTAAACCGTTTGAACAATCAATAGGTAGAATAAATATGCAATCCGCAGAAAACGTAATTATTCATCAGGATAGTGGTGTTTTACATATAGGCATTAATCGTCCTCAGAAAAAAAATGCCTTAACCAGTTCAATGTATATGGCCATGGCAAATGCAATAAAAGACAGCGTGACCAACGACAGTATTAAAGTAGTGCTGATATACGGCACTGAAGATGCCTTTTCAGCAGGCAATGATCTAAACGATTTTGATAATCGTGATGTTAATCAGCCCTCACCCGCGTCGGCATTATTGTATCAATTACATCATTACCCCAAACCAATCGTTGGTGCAGTATCTGGGGTGGCGATAGGAATTGGCGTAACCATGCTGCTGCATTTTGATTTTGTGTATGCAGCAGAAACCTATTTTAAAATGCCTTTTGTTGATTTAGGTGTGTGCCCTGAAGGTGGTTCAAGCCTGCTTTTTCCTCAGTTAGCGGGCCATCGTAAAGCTGCTGAAATATTGATGTTAGGTGATGCGTTTAATACTCAAGCCGCGATTGATATGGGTTTAGTTAATCAGCAAATAGACAAAGCTGAGGTATTTGATTTTGCCTTAAGCATAGCCAAAAAATTATCGCTTAAACCGCAAAACGCCTTGCGTACCACCAAGCGATTATTGAAAGAGCCGCAGCAAACATTGCTTAATACTATTATTCAGAATGAACTAGTGGTTTTTGCTGAGTTACTTCAAAGTGATGAATCTCAAGCCGCCAGAAAAAGAAAATAAGAGCGTAAAATGACATCTTGGGCCAATAAACCAATGCCGCCATTTAATAACCATTTAGGTTTTGTGGTTGAACAATGGCAAGAAAATTTTATAAAAATGAGTGCCGAGCTAAAACCTGAACACCTAAATCGTTCAGATATTCCTCATGGAGGGTATATATCGACCTTATTGGATGCGGCCACTGCTTTGTCTGGAGCATACAGTGACGACCCTGATGATTATCGAAAAGCACTAACCTTATCCTTAAACATTAATTATTTAGGCCAAGCCCAAACAAACAAGCTGTATGCCATTGGAAAAGTGACTGCGTCTGGTCGCAATATCTATTATGCCTCTGCCGAGGTATTCGATTCTTTGGACAACCTTATTGCCTCTGGACAAGGGGTTTTTCGATATAGAAAAGAAAAATCTGATACTCACAAAAATCCAAGCTGAGAGCTTATCTGGTGTGGCCAACAAGCCCCTTGCAGCACTATCTTTGTTAATGTAAAGTAATAAAAGTAGTAGTTCTATTGTTCCGCTATGCGAAATCGTTATCACTCTTGTGAGAAGTAAAGCAATGAACATCATTAGCAAATTTTTTAGGACCTTAATACTTACACTCATCACTTTGAGTGCATGTTCTGCCTTCGCTGAAACGGTTCTCACCTATGGTGAACCTGGGCCCAACCGTGGCGCCCGGGCTGGAGCCACTAAATGGTTTGCTGAGCAAGTTGAGAAACGTTCTGGCGGTGACTTAAAAATCAAAATTATGTGGGGTGGTTTTATTTAAGGCAAATGCAGCCCGCCAATCTATTGCTGCCGGTGTGGTCGACATAGGCACCATTGTTCCTGATTATTTCCCCAAAGAGCTGGTGGCTTTTTCACTGACTAACTTACCCTTTGAAAATCTAGATCCTTGGGTTGGGCTTAAAGCCAACTATGCACATATGACATCCCCTGCGGTAACAGACAATTTGGCCAAACAAAACCTGGTGTTTGTTACGTCATACATGTTGTCGAGCGTTATTATGTTGTGCACGGGTGATCCGGTACGTTCACTTGAGGACCTAAAAGGCAAAAAAGTACGGGGCATTGGCACCTTCGGAAAAATATTTGGCGATTATGGTGCCAATCTAGTGAGTATGAGCATTTATAAGGCCTATTAAGGATTAGACAACGGTTTGATAGATTGTAGTCTGGGTTATATGAACGCTTCAATGGCCCTAAAACAACATGAAGTGACTAATAGTTTGACCAAACTTAATTGGGGAATTTATACCGGATTAGGTATTTTTATTAATAAAGATGCACTGGCCAGATTAACCCCGTCTCAGAGCCAAATTCTGCATGAAGTAGGCGCCGACTTTATTAATTATTTGGGTGAAAATGTACTGACATCTGACCTTGCTGCTGAGCAACGGTTTACCCAAGGCATTGATGGTCGTAAGTTGGAGATCATTAGTTTTTCAGCTACAGAGTCAGCTAAATTATATTCTGCTAGTCAACATCACATCAGCAAATGGGAATCCGAAGCCATAGAAAGTGGTCTGGACGGTAAAGCCATGGTTGAAAACTACAAAGCCTCACTGACCCAATACAGCCAAGAGCGAGATGAAAAAGGCTACCCATGGGCTCGCTAATTTAACATCCTAGAGTTTTAATATTATGTTGAAAAAAATTGAACAAGGGGCGCTGTTGGTAGCCGGAGTGTGTATTGTTGCTCTTGGCCTAATGATCACCCTAACGGTTGTAACTCGTAACCTTTTTGGTTGGGGTGTGCCTGACGATGTTGTTATCGTTAGAGAACTCATGGTGGGCGCGGTTTTTCTGCCATTGGCTTATGTCACTGCTGATTATAGCCACATCACTATAGAATTCTTATTTAAACGTTTGGGCAAACACGGCAAATTATGGATGTTAGCCATGGGCACTCTCATCAGTTTGTTGATATTGATCCCACTGGCATTATCAGCGTGGCAGGGGTTTTCACATGCTGCCTCAAGTGGCGCTTATTTTTTTGGCGAGTTAGAACTACCAGAATGGCCAGGGCGATTTGCTTTTTTCGCCGGTGCCGCACTATTTATCATGCGTTTATCCATCATTTTAGTGGCCGATTTTAAAGCGGCTATTAGTGGTAATACTGAATACCTGGTACAGCGCACTGATGCTGAACAGAACATTGTTGAAGAGGGTTAATCTATGGATCCATTGATTCTTGGGCTCCTAGGTTTTGCCTGTGCGTTATTGTTACTGGTGTTGCGAGTACCAATTGCTTTTAGTTTGGCAGGTGTGTCTTCGCTGTTTATCTTTTTGTTTTTTGCTATGCGATACGGTGGTTTTGATATGGCCGGTGCGGTGGCACCCACCTTGTCGATGGTCTCATCTAACACCTTTGATTTAGTACATTCTTATGACTTAAGCATGATCCCGCTATTCGTACTCTTAGGTCATATTGCCTACCACACAGGTATCACAACTGATATTTATCATGCAGCAAGAGTGTGGCTAAGACGCCTGCCTGGCGGGGTGGCCATGGCCTCTGTTTTTGGTTGTGGTGGATTCTCGGCTATTACTGGCTCTAGCATCGCTTGTGCTTCGGCAATGGGTAAAATCTGCGTGCCAGAAATGTTACGTATGGGTTACGACAAACGCCTAGCAACCTCAACCGTGGCGGTTGGTGGCACGTTAGGCTCGCTGATCCCGCCCAGTGTGTTATTTATTGTGTATGGCATTTTTACCGAAATGTCAGTCAGTCGTCTTTTCATGGCGGGTGTGATCCCTGGGGTGATATCCCTAATGGGGTTTTTAGTGGTTATCTATATATGGGTTAAACGTAATCCACAGGCCGCGCCAACAGACAACACCGCACTTTTTAAAGGAGATCGTCGCAAAGCCGCCATAAGATGTTGGCCGGCCATGCTGCTTTTCACTATTATCATCGGCGGTATTTATGGCGGATTGTTCACGGCTACCGAAGCCGCAGCCATCAGTGCATTTGCGGTCATTATCATAGGCTCTTTGCAAAAAAGGCTTAACTGGCAGCAGTTTGTTCAATCCATTAAAGAAACCTGTACCCAGACCACCTCTATTTTCTTTATCGCTGCTGGCGCCAAAATTTTCGTCGGTTTTGTTGCGTTAACAGGCATGGCACCGGCGTTGGTTGGGCTAGTAGAAGGGGCCGATGTATCACTATGGCAACTGATGGTCATGATCGCCGGCGTATACTTCTTACTGGGAATGTTTTTAGACCCACTGGGCATTATGGTGCTGACCTTACCCTTCTTGATCCCAATGGTGGATGGTTATGGATTAGACCTAATTTGGTTTGGCGTGGTAATCATCAAATTACTTGAAATAAGCTTAATCACTCCACCAGTAGGCTTAAATGTGTTTGTCATTGCCAGCGTCACCAAACCCTCAATTGCGGTATATGACATTTTTATGGGCGTTGCACGATTTTTGGTAATGGATGTATTGGTACTGATTGCAATTATCGCTTTCCCGATACTTTCATTATTACTGCCGAACCTTATGATGTAGGGGGGGTATTTGGGTGAAGCGTTAAATAGTAGCGATTTTTTGAGATGTGTATTTTAAAGTCGATATTAATGATTTTTAAATTCTAACACTAAACCAAGGAGTGGAAAATTTTGCACTATTGCTAGTGAAGTATAGCGCAATGTTGTTGTCCCAATAATCCGCTCCTGCGGGTTACGACTTATGCGTTTTCTGATGTTCGACCAAAAATAGAACTGCGTTTGAAATGGTTATGACCTGCTCTGTTGCAATGAGAGAACCTTCTAAATCGTTTTCTAAAAACTCCCCAGCTCTATTGCTGAATTGTTTGATTATTTCCGAACCGCCTGACTTATACATTTTTACGAAAGTACGACATGAGTTTGAATTCGCTGAGTTATCTTTTAAGCATCTTGCAGCCACAAGTGACAATGTCTCAAGTTTTGAAAACAAATCTCCGTAACTAACTTCGTCTCTTGTTTGTGTTGAACAAGAGGTAAGACAAACAGTTATCAAAATAACTAAAAACAATGACAGAACTTTTTTCAAACTTCCTCCTAGAACTTAACGCTTCGCATCAGCAGCCATTGTGCCCGAATACATGCGCTTGTTATGTATTTCGTGTTGAATGCTAATTTAGAGTTTTTCAATGAATGCCTTGATGTCGTTCTCATAAAGTTCGGCTTTATAGCCATCGATGCAATTAGCATTAATAAAACCACCAAAATCCATCCCTAGATACGAGAATGTTTCTTTAAATGCATTTATGAAAGGTTCATCTGGGGAGTCGCTAATACAGGTACAAATCACATACCCCTTTTTACCTCGTAGCTTGCGCCCCTTTTCAAGCAAATCTGGCAACGCAAGGTAATCTGAAATACGATCTATAAAAATTTTCATCGGTGGTGCTACTGAATACCAATATATAGGCGATGCAAAAATGATATTTTCTACACTCAATACTTTCTCCATTAGAGGTTCAAAATCATCGCTCCTATTTCGATGCTCATAGTCAAAGGCCGAAATATCAGTTTCACCAAGATCCATTACTTCTAACCCAAGTTTCTTTGCAACTGAATCAGTTAACTGGCCGGTATTACCATTCCTTCTTGAACTGGCAAACAAAATTATTGTTGAACTCATGGCTAAATATGATATTTCCTAAAATGCAAAACAATACTAATAATACGGGCTGTTGCCGTATATAAATTTGCTCCTATTTTAGGCATACAGCTTAAGTTATTACAATCTATAGCGTTTTCCAGATTTGAAATCATGCCGTATATAAATTCAGGTAAAGCCAAGGGGTTGTAAAGTTTTGATAGGGGATTTATTTGTTTAGGCTTGCGAGGCCTTATTCTGTCTTTGGTCATGCTTTTTAGCGGGAATGCTAGCAAAGATTATGCTAAGCCCAAACAGGTCAGAGCTTAGCGATAAAATGGTTGTTTGGTTTAAGAACGTGAAAACAATAAAACAATAAAACAATAAAACGCTAAAACCGAATTAAGGTGGCTTCGATATTTCGCACCATGCTTTTTAATTGTGGTGCAACTTCACCGCTTAAGAATTCTTGGGATAATCTAAACGCGGGGCCGCCGGCATTCAATACATAGATTTGCCCTTGGCTGAGTTTTAACGGCACTGCAATGGCTGTGGTATCCGGTTCCCAGTCGCCCCATGAATAACAATATCCAAATTTTTCATAGTTTTCTAAGGCTTGATCAACACCGGCTTTGATCGCTTCGAATTTATCGCCAAATTTTTCTTTGAAATGACCCATGAAGAAGTCTCGCTCTTCTTGTGACAAGGCGACTAAATAAGCGCGTCCACTTGCGGTATTGGCCATTGGAATTTTATCGCCGATTTCTTTCTTAAAGGTGACAATGTCTTTTGGGGCACAATGATCAACGTAAATCATATCCAACCGGTCTCTGTCGGCTAGGCCTACGGATGTGCCTGTTGCAATTGAAAGTTCTTTCATTAGGGGGTTCGCCACTTGGCGAATGGCAAGGTTAGAAACAAAGGCATAACCCAAGGCTAATACGCCAGCGCCAAGTTGGTATTTTTCTAAGCGTTTTGAATAAGTCAGGTAGCCCAGACTGGTTAAGGTATAGGTTAAACGTGAAATACTCGATTTGGCCAATCCAGTTCGTTGCGCAATTTCTTGATTGCCAAGAAATCCGTCGCCTGGATTAAATGCCCGTAATATATCTAATCCTCTGGCAAGAGCTTCGACAAATTTACGATCTACTTCGTCCTTTTTATCCCTTGGCATACCAGTCAATGTATTCATTTTGAACTACTCAATTGTTTATCACGTTAGGCGTATTGGCTGGTTGGAATTGCCGCTACGTTTTTAAAATAATAATCTGATTATTTTCAATAACAAAGAGCATTATACATAGGTTTATGCATAAAATTTATAGATTGATACATACCAGTAAAGGTAATGAGGAATAAGCTATCCAAGATTTGCTAATTTGATTTTTTAGCGCCTTATAAGCTCCATCAAAAGAGGTGAGTTAATCTGTGTAACGCTATCGTTTATGCGCCATCTTTATTTAGTTTGTAGGCTCAACAGTTGAGCTTAAATAAGTCATAAACACCTTACTGGCTTTAGAAAGGTAATGATTTTTTTTCCATGCCAAGCTTAACTTAAATTCAATTTTTGGCTCAAAGGGGGTGGATGTCATTTGTTGTTCGTTTTGTAAAATACGCGAAAGACAGGTGGTAATACCTACACCATTGCGCACCAAAGACTTTTGCAGCTCAATAAGATTAGTCTCCATACAAATGTTTAACGCTAATTGATGTTTTTTGGAATATTGACTGACCACTTCTCGTAAAAAATAACCTTCATGAAATAACACTAGGGGTTGTTGGCAAAATTGCGCTAGAGATATGGTTTGCTCAGCAGCGAGGGGATGTGAACTAACCATGCCAGCGACGACTTCTTCATTTATCAGTTCAGTGTATCGCAGTTGTGGATTTTCTAAGTCACCCCGTACTAAAGCTAAATCCAATTCACTATTCAGTAACATTTTCTCAAGGGCTGCTGTGCCTTGATCAACTAAGTGTATTTTTATATTGGGATATTTTTGCTTAAATTCGGTCAATATTTTCGGAAAGTAATATGAGCCCATCATCGCCGACACACCAAAACGGATAGTACCTCTTTCTAGGTCTTTTAGTTCTTCTAACTCTAATTCAACTTGTTTGGCTTGGCTTAATAGTTGAGTAGCCAGTTTGTATAAGACTTCACCTTCGGCTGTTAGTAGCGAATTTTTGTCTGCACGATTAATTAATTTTAATCCCACTTCTTGCTCTAGCTTTTGAATTGCAACGGTTAAAGCCGGTTGCGCAATGCCCACTGCCTGAGCTGCCCGAGTAAAGTTACCTAGTTCGGCTAATTGGCAGAAATATTCAAGACGCTTCAAATTCATATGATTAAGGTCGATAGTTAAAAGTTATTAAAAATATATAAACTATATATTATATTTATTATATTTTTAAGCATAGAGTAATCCGATAAATTAGACTATTACCTATACAAGTATTTAAACGGAGTCACCTTATGAGCCAAAAGTTAACCCCTTACAACTGGCAAGATCCCATGTTTCTTGATAATCAATTGAACGAAGAAGAACGCATGATACGTGATACCGCTCATGATTATTGCCAACAAAACCTTTTGCCACGTGTGCTTGAGGCCAATAGGCACGAACATTTTGATCGCGAAATTATGACTGAGTTAGGTGCGTTAGGGCTGTTGGGTGCAACTTTGCCAGCCCAATATGGTGGCAGTGACGTTAATTATGTTAGTTATGGTTTGGTTGCTCGTGAAGTAGAGCGCGTAGACAGTGGTTATCGCAGCGCCATGAGTGTGCAATCGTCATTGGTAATGCATCCTATATATTCTTACGGCACTGAAGCACAACGTATGAAGTATTTGCCTAAACTGGCTTCTGGTGAATGGGTGGGGTGTTTTGGTTTAACTGAGCCTAACTCAGGCAGTGATCCTGCATCTATGACCACTCACGCCAAAAAGGTGGAGGGTGGTTACTCTATAACAGGTAATAAAATGTGGATCACCAATTCACCCATCGCTGATGTGTTTGTGGTGTGGGCAAAACTCGAAGGTAAAATTCGTGGATTTGTGCTTGAGAAAGGTATGCAAGGTTTGTCAGCGCCTAAAATTGAAGGCAAGTTTTCTTTGCGTGCTTCGATTACTGGCGAAATTGTAATGGATAACGTTTTTGTACCTGACGAAAATATGTTCCCAGACATTAAAGGATTAGCCGGACCTTTTGGTTGTTTAAACAAAGCCCGTTATGGCATTGCATGGGGTTCGATAGGTGCTGCGGAGTTTTGCTTTAATGCTGCGAGAACTTACACCTTAGACCGTGAACAATTTGGTCGTCCTTTGGCTGCCAATCAGTTAATTCAAAAGAAATTGGCTGACATGCAAACCGATATCGCCCTTGGCTTACAAGGCTGCTTACAAATGGGTCGATTAATGGACGCTGACCAATGTCCGGTTGAATTGATTTCTCTGATGAAACGCAATAACTGTGGCAAGTCTCTTGATATTGCCCGTATTGCTCGTGACATGCACGGTGGCAATGGTATCAGTGATGAGTTTGGGGTGATTCGTCATGTGATGAACCTTGAAGCTGTGAATACATATGAAGGTACCCATGATGTTCATGCCTTAATTTTAGGCCGTGCTATTACTGGGCTTCAGGCATTCAGTTAATCAAAAAGCATTGAAATACATTAACGCCATATTATTAAAAATATGGCGTTAATTATGGTTGTGCTTATAAAGTTTGAATTATTGTCATTCGGCTTTGGTCTTTTAAGCGCACATTTTTAAGCGCGTAAGGCGCAGTTAAACCAGAGTTTTGCATAATCTTGCTATCAAAATGTAACTCTATGTCATGTTGCCCGGGTTTTAAATAATAAGCCGATTGGCTTAACATCATAGGCACTTGTTTACCTCTTCTGTCAGTACCAAACACTAAACCACTAATTTCATATCGCCCTTCGCTAGCAACATCTAAATTTACCTTTGCTTTGGTTGAATACATGGCTAATTCGCCTTGCATTCGAGCAGTGGGTTGCGCTAAGGAAAAAGCAACCTTGGCATTACGACGAATGGTTAAGCCATTATCATTAGCTTTTGATTCTATTTGTAATTCGTACAATTCACCTCGTTTTGCAGTCAAAAAGCTAGTGGGAACGTCAACTTGATATTGGTCATTTACTTGGGTAAAACTCACCGCTTGTTTTTCACCAGAAGGCATTTTAACAAAAGCATGATTAGCCACATTAGCTACATCACCTTTTTTACTACTTATTGCGGCAGTAAAGTTAACGCTTTCACCTTGCATGTAGCTTTGTTTAGGTAGCGCTAAATTTAACTTATGTTGACTACCTTTTTCTTTAACATTAACAATGTAACGTTGGTCGGCAATAAGGTTTTGTTTTACTTTTAATTTAAAGTCACCTGTACCAATTTTTTTATTGAGCTTGATGGCACTGCTGTTGGGAAAAATATTAGCTGTAGCTAATGCTTCTTGACTTACCGTTTGTTGAATTGCTTTGGACAATCGCTTATTGCCTTGAGACACTTCAATTTGTGCCGGATCAATTGCTTTAGCTGCTGGGGCAAACTGCCCTTTAACGTGTTTGCCAGATAAACGAATAAGCGCTCCTGGTGAACTTATTGCTAACTCAACACCTTTATTTAATTGTTTACCCGTTACCTCAAACCAATACTCATCACTTTCTGCTTGATAACCTTGAGGCTCAAGAGCAATTTGGCTAGAGGGCGGTATTTTTTGGCTGAAGTGCACCGCTTTAGTTTCAATAAATCCATCTGGTAAATCTATACTAGATAAATCACCTGTTTGCACTGCGATCATAGTCTTTAATGGTGTCGCTGGTTTAATAGCGAGTATTTGATTTGATGGTTTTGCCATTCTAATTGTTTCAAAGTTGTCCACATTATTACTTTGAGATGGCGTGGCAAGTACTTGGCTAGCGACAAATGTAGTACTCAAAATGCCTAGTGTTATTGTGATTTTTTTCATGATGGGCTCCTAAATGTCGTTTCTAATGATGACGTCTAAATTAAAGCAATCGCGACGGCTTTGCTGGTGGCTTAAAGGTTCACCGCCATTGGTCCATTGTGTATCATAAAACCAAACACTTCCGGCGCCACTTTGAGAGGAGCAATTCAAAAAACCATCGGAACATGAATCTAACCAATTTTGAGTAGTTTCAAGCGCCACTTGATTGTGGTAACCCGCGCAATAACTATCACCATCCCAAATTGCCGATTCAACATCACTGCCCACAACCGTTTTAAACGTGGCAGGAAGTGCAGGGCGTCCGCTGGTACCTTGTAGCCAGCTTTGATTGTAGTAAGACATCCAGCTGGTTTGCTGCTGTTTTACTGCATCTGAGTCATAGCCTAAAAGCCAACCTAAAGCTGATTCAAAAAAGTTGCCTTGTTGTACTGCATCCGCAAGAGGAGTACCTAAGCTTGAAGGAGCAACAGCAATGACTTTATTCACCTTAGAAATGATTGCCGGATAGCGGCTGTCCCAAGTTGGATTTGATAGGATCCAGCGTACGACATTACCGCCATTAGAGTGTGTTAATAAAACAAGGTCGGTAATATTATTATTATTAATAAATGTTGTGAGTTGGCCTGCTAGACACCCAGAGGCATTGGTGTTCCACATATATTGGTCAAAATCGCAATTTATAACTGTGTATTTACTGCTGTCTGGTAAACCCGCTTTAACTGAATTGACAAAGTTACCTGTCCAGTAGTCACTGTAAGCATCAGTTTGATTGCCGGTTCCGTGTACAAAAGCTAATCCCTTAGCCGCGATTGCTGGAAACGCTAGCAAGATACTACTTAAGAGTATTAATGTTATTTTTTTTATCATATTTTTACACCTTCACGTTTTTATAGTTTTTATTTAATCATGTAGGCAGTGTCATGCTGTTTCGGTAAGTATTTTTGCCTGGTCAAACCTCAGACCACATAGGTTCGGCTATCCATATAACACCTTTAGAAATTAAAAAGCAAGTTTGTAGTGGGTGGTTTTTTACGCAAAGCAAACAAAAGTTTCGATATAATTTAACGATTATTTAACGTTGTGTGTTTGCTAAATTCGTTATTATTGAAAGCGCAATTATTAGGTTGTAGGCTCTTATTTAGTAAGCTAAAAAGTACTGAACATTATCGAACTAAAATTTCTACAGGGCAGCCAAAGTTAAGCTGATAACACCCTATATAAACTGAAGTTTTGATATTTATAAGGGAAAAATCCATGTCAAACAAACAGTTTAACGCAAGCCGACTCATCGATTTAAGCCACAACATTTTTGATGGGTTGGTCACTTATAAAGGGTTACCCGCACCGATTATTTGTGACTACCTTAGCCGAGAACAATCGCAAAAAGTGTATGGCGACGAATACCAAGTACAAATTGGTAAAATTGAGATGGTGACAAATACTGGAACCTATCTCGATTCACCTTTTCATTTTGATGCACAAGGCAACGATCTAGCTGATTTAACTTTAGACATGTTAGCCGACCTGCCTGCTGTGGTGATTGATGTCATTGATGAAATTGAGGTAGGTGTGCAGCACTTCAATGATGTAGATGTTATGGGCAAAGCGGTGTTAGTCAAAACCAATTGGAGCCAACATTGGAATACTGAGCAATACTTTGAAAATCATGCCTATTTAACTGAAGAGGCCGCAAGACTCTTAGTTAAGCGCGGAGCAAAACTAGTGGGTATTGACTCGCATAATATTGATGATACCCGAGGAAAATTACGTCCAGTCCATAAACATTTATTAGGCAATAACGTATTGATTTGTGAACATATGACTAACCTAGATAAATTACCCAGTACAGGAGTGAGATTCTTTGCTGTACCGCCAAAGATAACAGGCGTTGGTACTTTCCCTGTTCGGGCTTTTGCCCAAGTAATCGAAGACTAATATTGTCTTTATGCTGATTGGTATCACAACCAACCATTTTGATGGGCGATTCTGGCGGCTTCTATTCTGTTTTTAGCGTTTAATTTACTCGAGGCAGAAGAAAGATAATTACGCACTGTGCCGGTAGATAAAAATAACCTTTTGGCAATATCTTCGGTTGAAAGCCCCTCTTTGGCTAAGCGCAGTGCGTGGCGTTCTTTATCAGAGAGTGGGTCTTTTTCCATCCATGACTCGACCATTAATTCTGGTGCTATGGCTGTTCCGCCAGTATGCACTTTTTGAATGGCGTCGATTAAGTCTTGGGAGGGCGAGTCTTTCAATAAGTAACCTTTTACCCCTGAGTCCATAGCCCGGCGTAAGTACCCACTTCTAGCAAATGTCGTTAAAATAATGGTTTTGCAATGGCTGTTATGGAGAGATTTTGATTCAAACAGTTTTTGTGCGAGTTCTAAACCTGTCATATCAGGCATTTCAATATCGGTGAGTACAATATCCACTCGTTCGCTTTCGGCGGATTGAATATAGTCAAAGGCTTGTTTGCCATTGGCGCAGCTTTGCACCACATGTAAATTATCTTCCAAGTCTAAAATAGTGGCTAATGCATTGAGTAACATCGTTTGGTCTTCAGCCAGTAAAATGTTGATTTTGTTCATCTTGATTAATCTCTAGCTGTCATGGGCAAACCAATTTCGCTTAATGTGCCTGTGTATTGGCCGCCGGTTTTGATGTTAACAAACCCTTTGAGCTTTTGAATGCGCTCTTCAATACCTTTGATACCGAACCCTTTGTGTTGGCTATTTTCAAAACCTTGCCCGTCATCTTGCATGGCTAATACAATCTTGTCATTTTCATGTTTGATAGTAACGGTTACTTGGGTGGCTTGGGCGTGTTTAATAATGTTTGTGACGAGTTCCCGAAGCACTATTGCCAGCTCTTTATTGCTGGCTGAGTCTAATTCGATTTGTTGTTCATCGATATTTTCAAACTGATATTTGAAATCAATATCAACACTAGCAAACACATTTTTTGCGTTAGCCAGTTCACTGAGTAAATCGCTGGTGCGGTAACCCGATACTACTTCGCGCACTTGGCTAAGGGCATTGCGAGATATCTCTTCGAGTTGTTTTATTTCGGTGCGGGCTTTTTCGAAATCTTGGTCTTGGCCTTTATCCAATAGCCGTCCTGCAAGATCGGCCTTTAGGGTAATCACTGAAAACGTATGGCCAATTAGGTCATGTAAATCTCGAGCAATCCGCTCCCTTTCTGCTACTTTCGCTAAGCGCTGAGTTTCTTTGCGAGATAAAATCAACGCTTGTTTGTTTTGATGCAATGCATACTGATAGATATTTAACACCCCTACGATCAAGCTAAATACCAAGGTGGGAATATAAAAGTAGAATTCGAATCTAAAGAACCAGCTGATTGCGGCAATCCATATCAACAAAACAAGCAAAACAAAAACGGCATACTTAAGAGGTTTTAACCTGCTGCAAAAAGCCCCTGCATAGATAAATAAGGTACTAGCCGTAGGCGTGATAAGTGCGGCCAAAGTACCCAACAATATAATGCCAACAATATAATAAATAACATCTTGGCTTTTAACCCAATAGGAGTGGAAATACAGGCCCAAAAATACAATCAACGCCAGGAAAGTCCACAGTAAATCCATTGGATTTTGATGCAGAAACACTACGGGAACAAAAAAAAGTGGAAGATAAATCAGCCATACATAAGGCGAAAACTGCTCGTTGAGGTTTCTGGGTAATAACCAAAAATCTATTTTTCGAAAAATACCCATATTGCGTTTCCTTTTTATCTAACACTCTTTTTGTTAGAAACTAAAATTGCCAATACAAAAAATATGACTGTGAATAACGCCAATATAGCTAAATGTTTAGCTACAGATCCACCTACATCTAGTGCTACTACTTTTAATGCAAGTTGCGACAAATGATAAGGCGGTAGAAATTCTGCCATAGATTGTAAGAAATTGGGCAGCATAGTGATAGGTATCCACAAACCCGATAAAAATGACATGGGCAAGTAGACTAAGTTAACCACCGCGGGTGCGCTTTCGGCTTTTAACAACAATCCAAGGGTTAAACCTAACAAACAAAAGGGTAAGCCACCGAACACTAGAATGGTTGATAACGTCAGTACTTGGATTAACGATAAACTCACGTCTGTCATGCTAAAGGCAACAACACCTAAACTGATCAAGACCATTACTGAAAACCCCATAGACACAAACAAACGGCTGACAATTTGTGCCGCCGCCGGCATAGGAGACGCATCTTTAATATCTAACCATCCTTGTCCTCGTTCTACAGCTAGGCCAGCGCCAAAGGAAAACAAGGCCGGGCCAATGATACCAAAAGTGCCATAGGTACATAACAAGTAGGTAGCCGCTTGAGAGTTATGTTGATTCATCAGCACCCCAAAAAATATGTAGAACAACGCAGGAAACAATATCGCCGGCAACGCAAAGGCAGGATTACGGATACTTTTAAGCCATTCAAACTTAGTTTCTAAGTAGTAAATATTGAGGGTTTGCCCCATTGTCATAGATTGAGAGTGGTTCATGGACTTAGAGCTGTGCATAAGTTGAGCGTTGTTTATGATCTGAGAATTATTCATGCCTCTTCTCCCGAGTTGTTTAATTGTAAAAAGGCTTGTTCTAAGCCAGCGCTAGACACAGTGAGATCTTGCAAATTAGGGTAGGTGGTTAACAAAGCCGTCAAAGTTTGATTAACATTATCGGTGTGTAGCTGGATAAATTTACCACTAGGTTGCACGCTGACTACCGACGGTAACGGTTGGAAAACCTCTGGTTTTTCATTGCTAATAAAACGAATAGTGGTGTGACTGATGCTGGCTTTTAACTGCTCGCTACTGCCTCGTTTAATGATTGTGCCTTGTTTTATCAGCACAATGTCATCGGCTAGATTGTCAGCTTCTTCCAAATAATGGGTGGTTAATACTATGCCCGTGCCAGCGGATCTTAAGTCACGAATGGCTTGCCATAATCCTTGTCTGGCTTCAACATCCATGCCCACGCTAGGTTCGTCTAAAAATAATAATTTGGGATTACCGCAAATACTTAAAGCAAATAAAAGCCGCTGTTTTTCACCACCAGATAATTTTTTAGAATAGCGATTTTGCATGTCTTGCAAACCTGCATAATGAATAACTTGCTGATAATCCATGGGATGGGGGTAATAACTTTGAAATAGCTGGATGTGTTCTTTTATCTTTAAGGTTTCGGGTAAATTAGCAACTTGTAACATCGCACCAGCTTGACGCTTTGCCTGCAACGAACCGGCTTTAACACCAAATACACTGACCTCACCCGAATCAGCGTCTAGACGTCCAAGTAAGATATTAATCAAGGTGGTTTTACCTGCGCCATTTGCCCCTAAAATGGCAAAGACTTGTCCTGACTTAATCTCCAAATCTATATTGTCTAGGGCCTTTTTACCGGCAAATGATTTAGTCAGCCCGTACGCAGAGGCAATGACGCTGGAGTGAATATTTTGCTGTTGGTTACTGTGTGGTTGCATGGGTGTGTCTTGTTTCGAGTGGCTAAACCGTAGGTCAACTATGCGCCAAGTAGAAGTTGTTGGTTAGAGACAGCTATCACCAATAGGTCATGACATTTGTCATGTTTGTATATGTATACCACCTGAAACACCCGTCTTGAGGTGGGATGGTTATACAAATAAAAAATAATCAAAAAAATTGTCACAATTTTCCAACTCGCCGTGCCTTAGTTATGTCGGTCAAATTAATTAAGCTTAAGAGGCGCACTGTTATGTTAGAAAAAATCAAATCACATTCTTTATGTTCTGTTTTATCTGTTGTTATTTTTATAGGTACTATTGTTTTTCAGATGGCTGTTAACGGTGTTTTTGCCGCAGAAAGTTCTGCCACAAATAAGCAGTTTGTCAGCCAAGTCTCTGGTTCAGGCAAGCCGGTGATTTTAATACCTGGGTTAATGTCTGATGGTCGGGTGTGGGATAAATTAATCAGTTCGTTAGCAAAAACCTATCAAGTGCATACGATTAACATTGCTGGTTTTGCTCGCACTCCAGCGATAGACAATCCTTCACTTAGCACGCTGAAACAACAGTTATTTGCCTATATAACCAAACATAAACTGCACAAACCAGCGGTGATAGGTCATAGCTTGGGTGGTTTTATGGGGTTTTGGTTAGCCTCAAATACTCCGACAGCAGTGGGGCCGATTATCTCTGTGGATGGTTTACCTTTTGTAGGGCCGGTGTTTACCCGCAGCAATTCAACAACCGTTGAGGATTTGGCTGCACAGGCCGAGCAGATAAAAAACATGTACAGCAACATGTCCCAACAACAACTTGTTGACCAATCCCGTTACGGTTTATCGATACAAGCCAGCAGTGATGAGGCGAAAGCGAAAGTTATGAGCATGGTGCAGACTTCAGAGCCAAAAACAGTAGGTCAGGCTATCTATACCTTAATGAAGCATGATTTAAGGCAAGATATTGCTAACATCACATCACCTGTTTTATTGTTAGGGGCATCAGGCGGATTTAGCACTGATGAGCAAAAAACTGCGATGCAAATATTGTATAAACAACAATTACAGGCGTTGCCCAGCGCTTCGTTACAAATGAATACCCATGCGAGACATTTTATTATGTTGGATGATCCTAAGTGGTTTGAAAAACAGGTACTGACTTTCTTAGGAAAACACTTATGAACACTTCAGCTAATTCAACTGCAATTGCTCAACAACAGCATTTATTCGACGATGTTGATTTGGCAAAAGGTGGTGACCAACAAGCGTTTGGTCGGCTGGTTACCCATACTCGAAATTTAGTCTCGAGTATTGCGTTGTCAATTGTTAAAGACTTAGATAATAGCGAAGACGTTGCGCAACAAGTCTATATTGGTGCGTGGCAAAATATGTCTGAATTAAAAAACGCCAGTAGTTTTTTGCCGTGGTTAAGGCAGATGACTCGCTACAAAGCGCTGAATTTCTTACGTGATAATAAAACCCGGCAAAAAGTCGATGGTGAGCAAGCCGATATTATTTTAGCGCAATTTTGCGATCCTACGTTAGACCTAGATATCAGCATGCAGCGAAAGCAGTCGAATGTGATTTTGCAGGACTTTATCAGCCAATTACCAGAAGAAAGCCGAGAGATTGTGCTGCTTTATTACCGCGAAGAACAATCGACTCAACAAGTCGCGCGTATGTTGGAGCAAAGCGAAGCCAATATTCGTCAAAAATTATCCCGCGTAAGGCAATTATTGCACGAGCAGATATTAGGTAAACATGGTCGATTGTTGTTAAGCACTGCCCCTGCTTTAGGTTTCAGTAGTTTGGTGCTGGGTGCTATTACGACTAGCAGCCCTGTGGCAGCCGCAGCTATCAGTTCGACCGCTGTAAGCAGCAAATCTGGGATTATGCACAAAGTAGGTTTGTTGCTTGGTGGCGCAATGATAGGGGCGTTTATTGCTGTTTTAGCAGTGAGATTCAGTACCCTTGCTCTTTTGAAAAAGTTAACCAATGAACAAGCAAAACAGCAAGTGTTAAGTTATCGAAAAAGTATGACTATATGGATAATATTTAGCGCTATATTACTCACTGTCGGTTATGAGTTCACCCAAGGGTGGTGGGGGCCGGTCAGTGCTTATATTGTTTTTGCTTACGGTGTTATGTATCAAGTAAGGAAAATGCATAAGCTAATTGAACGAGAAATCTACGCTCAACCTCCGGCTAATCAAAAACAACAACGTACTCGACAAATACAGAGGTTATGTGGATTTTGGGGTAATATTTTAGGTATGTTAGTGGGCTTTATTTGTCTTATTATCGGCCTTATATCCAGTGGTCGGTTAATAATTTAATTTCAATCGTGTTTTTAAGGCACGCAAGATAACAGGTAGTAACGTGGATATTCGATTTTTAGTAACGTTTATGGAAGTGGCGAAAACCAGGCATTTTGGTAAAGCGGCTGAAAACTTGTATTTAACCCAGTCAGCAGTCAGTGCCCGTATCAAACAGCTTGAAGAGTATTTCAACTCGGCACTTTTTGTACGCAACAGAAATAGTTTGCAACTCACGGCCGCAGGTGAAAAATTACTGCCCTTCGCGGCTTCACTAGCCGAAACCCTCGAACAAGCTCGCACTGCAATGAATGAAGAAAGTGTTCAATACTTGAGTATCGCCAGCACCCCTAATGCTTGGGATATGTATCTGCAACAAAGTTTAGATGAGATTAACGGTCACCTTGATGATGTTTCGATTAGAGCGGAGATTTGTAGTAATGAGCAGCTTAGTCGAATGGTGCACGAGCACAGTATCGATTTGGCGCTGACTACTGTGCCTTTTAAGTCTGACGATGTGCAAATACTCGAATTAAGTGAGTCGGTGTTGTGCCTTTGTAGGTCGGTTGAGTTGTCTGAACAAGCTGTTAATCAGCTGAATATTTGGCTCGACTGGGGGCAAAAAAACAACGAAGCGATAGAGAAAACTTATCCGGAAATTAAACAAGCGGGTATTCGTACCGGCTCATTACAGGTAGCTTTAAATTATCTGGCGACTAACAAAAGTGCCATTGTCTTGCCTGAACAAATTGCCACTGCTTTGGTGAATAAAGGCGAGTTGGTTATCTTGGAGTCTTTAGCACCACTGTCAGCTAAGTGTTATTTGATTTATTTGAAACAAACTAAAAATGCTAAGTTAAGTCAGTTTATTGATGCTTTTACTTTGCAAGTAGCAACAAAAAAGGGCGCTAATGCGCCCTTCTCTTGAGTGGGTACTTAGATAAAATTAGTTCAACTTGGATAGAGGTTGATAATCTTCTGATTCTAATTCCTCATTGATACATTCCAACAAAAATACTTTTAATTCTTTGCCGTCAGTCCCATCTTCTTCTGCTAATTCAGTACAATATTGTGTCAGCTCTGCAATAAGATCTTTGTCAGCTACGGGACGATCGTCAGCTATTACCGCTGTTGTAAATAATAAACCTAATGTGAATAATACTTTTTTCATTACATTCTCAACTTGTGAATATTTATTAGTGCAATTCGTCGAATTGACGTCGTTTCTCATTGGCTCTTCGCTGGGATACTTTTTTATCTTTTTTAGCATTAAACGCTAGCTCATCACTATATTCAGCATTAAATCTGTGTTTTGCAGACCCATTAAATTGTCCGTAATCATCTTTTTTTGAATGAAAATTTTTGCTCATTACCTTGTCCAAAAGAGTGGTGAATAAAATTATGCGTAGACCGCGTATTTATTATTAGGTCGATTGGCTCAATTGGAAAACAAATTAATTTGTTCTTAAAGAGCAAAAAAAGTGATGAACATGTCAGTGTCAACAAACCCGCGCTCTTTGGTTATAGCAGCCCCGATAAGAAACAGATTAAAAGGGAGGGTAAAAGGAGGGGAAGTGGGCGCTTAGGATTGCAAATAAGTCGGTGAAGCTTGTGTTAGTTTCCACTTTGGGTCAGATAAACATCGAAACGATTGGCTTTACCTAACATTTCAATTTGTGGTTTTTTGCCCGCTAAAAACGGTGCGCCAGAAGGACGTTTAACGACTACCCGATTCTTCGCCAGTGCTAAAGCGGGTGCGAGTAATAGGTCTGCATCCTCATCTGGGCCAAGTAACTGCTGGAATAAACGCATCTCCTTTTTGACTGCGGCACTTTTTTTACGATGAGGAAACATGGGGTCGAGATACACCACATCTGGATGTGTTCCCTGCCAGTTGTTTAGTAGGTCTTTGGCGACACCATGGTATAGCCTCATGCGAGCAGGTAGCCAGCTAGATAATTGTTGATCAATCGCCGCTCTATCTAAGCCATCTTGTAGTAATGCAGCAACAACCGGTGAACGTTCAATCATATCAACCACACAACCTAAACTGGCGAGTACAAATGCATCTCGGCCCAATCCTGCTGTAGCATCCAAAACGTGTAAGCTGTCTTTACCTTTTAAACCAATGGCTCTGGCAATGGACTCTTTTTTTCCGCCGCCATGTAAACGTCTGAACGTAAGTGCATCTGAAGTAAAATCGACTTTTACTGCCCCTACTTTAGGTTCGTCCAATTGGCGTAATTCAAGGTGAGAAGCCTGTTGTATTAACGCTAAACCAGAATCGACATTGTCTTGATAAGTCAGCCCCCACTTTGCCGCGGATTTTTGCGCTAGCATGACCAATTCTGGGACTGGGTGTTGCAAAGCGGTGACTGGAATGTGCTGGATAATTGAATCAGGCATGGCCAAAATGCTCTTTGTTGCCTAACCATCGATTGACTATGGCTTGTGCGTTTGCCGGATACTGCTGCCATAAATGGTTAGCAATATTTTGTACTTGAGGGATCAGTTCTGCATCACGAATCAGATCAGCGATTTTTAAATCGGCTAAGCCCGTTTGTTTAGTGCCTAATAATTCACCTGGGCCACGAATCTCTAAATCTTGTTGAGCGATATAGAAACCGTCGTTAGATTCTCTAAGCACAGCCAGACGTTTATTAGCTGTTTTGGATAGAGGGCTTTGGTACATCAACACACAATGGCTTTCTACTGAGCCACGACCCACACGACCGCGTAATTGATGTAATTGCGCCAGTCCTAAGCGTTCTGGGTTTTCGATGATCATCAGGCTGGCATTAGGTACATCAACGCCCACTTCAATCACAGTGGTGGCCACTAACAAATCTAATAAGCCCGCTTTAAAGTCAGCCATGATTTGTTGTTTTTCATCGGACTTTAACCTGCCATGTACTAACCCTACTTTTAGTTCTGGTAGAGCAGTACGTAATAATATTGCGGTGTCTTCTGCGGCTTGGCTTTGCAAAAATTCAGACTCATCAATTAAGGTACACACCCAATAGGTTTGTCTGCCTTGCTCAACGCTGACGTTACGCACTCGGGTAATCACTTCGTCTCGGCGAGTGTCAGGTAAAACCACGGTTTTTACTGGTGTTCTGCCCGGCGGTAATTCGTCTATCACTGAGGTATCTAAATCTGCGTAGGCGGTCATTGCTAACGTGCGCGGTATAGGTGTGGCAGTCATAATTAACTGATGAGGAAAGGCACCTTGAGATTCGCCTTTTTCACGCAACGCTAATCGTTGATGAACACCAAAGCGGTGTTGTTCATCAACGATGACTAATGCTAATGATGAGAAAACAACGGATTCTTGAAAAATAGCGTGGGTGCCAACCACCATTTTAATTTCATTATTGGCTAATTGAGTAAGTACTTGTTCTCTTGCTTTACCTTTTATTTTTCCGCCTAGCCAACCTACTTGAATGCCAAGTGGTTCAAACCATTGGCGAAAGTTGCTGGCATGCTGTTCTGCCAATAGCTCTGTGGGTGCCATTAGCCCTACTTGATACCCTGCAGCGATGGCTGAAATTGCTGCCATTGCTGCCACCAATGTTTTACCTGACCCTACGTCACCTTGAACTAAACGCATCATGGGGCAGTTTTGTTGCATATCGTGTTGAATATCACCTACTACACGTTGTTGCGCGCCTGTAGGTTTAAAGGGTAAATTTTTCAGAAATTGATTGAGTAAATCAGCACTCGGTTTGATGGGGAAGGTAGCTTGCTGTTGGCTTTGCTGGCGCACTTTTAACACGCTTAAATGGTGCGCCAGCAACTCTTCCATAATTAAACGTTGTTGAGCTGGGTGTTTACCTTCCCCAAATAATGACAAGGTAAGGTCGGGTGGCGGTCTGTGGACAAGGTGTAACGCATCAACTAATGAAATTTGTTGTTGATATAAACCTTCTGGCAAGAGTTCCGCTAACCCGCCTTTTTTGAGCAATTGAAGTGCTTGCTCAGTTAAGTTTCGCAGTGTGATTTGTTTAATACCCTCTGTCGCAGGATAAACAGGCGTGAGTGATTCTTGCATAACTTGAGGGCTGTCGAGATTAATCGATTTATATTCTGGATGCATGATTTCAAGGCCATACTTTCCAGCCTTTACTTCACCAAAGCAGCGAATAGTGGTGCCCACTTCAAGATTGTTTTTTTGTGCTGCTGAAAAGTGAAAAAATCGCAGAGTCACACTGCCCGTTCCATCACTTAGTCTGACGACTAACATACGTTTACGGCCAAATTGGATATCGCACGACATCACTTCACCTTGAATACTGGTATGTAAGTGCGGTTGTAAATCTGACATAGGATAAATACGGGTGCGGTCTTCGTATCTATGGGGTAAGTGAAACAATAAATCTTGCACAGAGACAATGGCCAACTTTGCTAGTTTTTCTGCTGCTTTGGCGCCTACACCTTTGAGTTCGGTGATTGCTGTTTGGGCTAGACCTTTCATAACACACTCCCTATCCAGGTTGAGTGATATTCAATTACAGCAGCAGTGAGATTGGCAAACAAATAGAGGTCCGAGTTTTCACAAGTTTATGTTGCTAAGTATACTCGAAGATTTGACAGAATTACGCAAGGTTTCGCGAGTTGACTGTAATCAACTCGCGAATAAACAAAATGCCGTTTATAAAGAGCGCCATTTATAAAGACAGCTTTGCTGCCTGATAAAGTAACTCAGGTGAAATACGTATTTTAATATCGGGATTGACGTAACTAAACTTTACCTTGCCTTGAGTATCTAAAATAAATACTGCGGGTGCAGGTAAAACAGCACTGCCGGTTTTTTTATCACTAGTTAAGTTAATGTCCCATTTAGATTTGTAGGTAGTGCGTTTTTCGTCTTCTACATAAAAACCAATACCAAAACCACTGATTGCTTCTAAATCTGGGTCGGCTAACAACCGAACGCTAAATTTGGTTTGCAGTTTTTGTGCTTGTAATTGAGCCGGTGTTTCAGGAGAAATGGCTAAAATTTGATAACCTAATTCGTCAAGTTGACCTTCAATATCCTTTAACCCCGCCAATTGACGATTACAGTAAGGACACCAACCGCCACGGTAAAAAATCAACACTGTAGGTTTTTGCATGGTTAAGGCTTTTAGACTGACTGGATCGCCGTCAACAGTTTGTAATTTACTATTAGGCGCTGACTGACCAATTAGAAGCGGCGTGACGTTATATGCTGAGTCGGCTATTTGTGTTCTATCTAACGCATAAGTGTGCAACGTCAGGGTTATTAAAAAAAATGTCAGTCCGATTTTTAGAAAATTCATAGGGTATCTCTTAGTTATGGGCCAATTAGCCGAGAGTAGGGCTTTATCATTAAACCAAGTAGACCTATGACTTCGCAGATACATTTCAAATTGTACGGATAAAAGGGTAATTAGAAGTGAGCTAGAAACAAAGTGACGTTTATTTTGTTAACTGTACCTGTTGCCACCATTTATCATCGGCATCAATATATCCTTTGTTATCGATATGAGGATAGGGCAGTCCTTTACGATCACAGACTTCTCTTAGTCTTGGAAAACCCGCTTCAAATAACATTTTTTGACAGGCTTGCTCTGGTAATTGTTGGCTATTGTACATACCAGCAAGTTGCCTTTGTCGTTGAGCTTCATACAAAATCAGTGCAGCAGCTACCGATACATTAAGTGATTGCACCATGCCGACCATAGGAATAATAATATCCTGATCTGCAGCCGACACGGCTTCTTGGGTGGCGCCGTGTTTCTCTTGGCCGAGAATAATAGCGGTAGGTAGGGTGTAGTTAATTTCTCGAAAATCTACCGCATTGTCAGATAAGTTGGTTACCAGTATCTGCATGTTTTTTGTTTTTAGATGGCTTACCGCGTCCTCGATGTTTGCATGTTCTTTGGTATACACCCAGTTTTCGCTGCCCATAGCGGTGCTTTTGCGAATGTGCGGCTTTTCATTCCAAACGGCATGTATTTCATTGACACCGACAGCATCACAGCTGCGCACAATTGCAGAAACATTGTGCGGTTTATTCAACTGTTCTAAACATAAGGTTAAGCTAGGTTGACGTAGACTAAGAAAGTGCCTAATTCGAGCATAACGCTCGGGAGTCATGAAGATCTCTGCGGACATAATAGATCCCTACTCAGGTAATTCCATTACTCCGTCGATTTCAATTTGCACACCTTTAGGTAGGGCACTGATTTGCACGGCAGCTCGGGCAGGGTAAGGCTGTTTAAAATATTGACTCATAATGTCATTCACTACGGCAAAATTGGATAAGTCAGTTAAGAAAATATTCACCTTTACCAAGTGATTCAATGAGCCGTCTTCTACTGCTTCACAAACAGCCTGCACATTTTTAAATACTTGATGAGCTTGCTCTGCAAAATCTTCAGATATGACCTGCATGGTTTCTGGTACTAGTGGAATTTGTCCAGAAAGATAGACTGTAGTGCCGCTTTTAATTGCTTGGCTATAAGTGCCAATAGCTTGTGGCGCCTTGTCGGTATGAATGACAGACTTAGACATAATAGTTACCTTTTGTATGTGTGTTTGAATAGATTAATTAGATTATAGGTTAGTACTGTTTGGCTTGGCTATGCCTAGATACTCTTTGAACTTCCGACATGGTGCGGATTTTACGCATGACGTTGGCTAGTTGCAGTCGGTTTTTAATAGTCAGTTCAATATCAATATAATAAATATTGCTTTCTTTTTCTTCGGTTTGTAATCCAACAATGTTTGAACCGCAACTGGCAACTGTATTCGTCAATGTTGCTAAGGTGCCTTGATTATTAATTAGCTCAATACGCAACGCGGCATGAAAATTACCGTGTACATCATCGCCCCACTGCATAACTAACACTCGATGGGGTTCTTCTTTGCTTAATTTGCGAATATTACTGCAACCCGTTTGATGAATAGTCATGCCCTTTCCTGGGCTTAATACAGCAACAATTTCATCGTCAGGAATGGGGTGACAGCATCTGGAGTAGGTGACTAATAAACCTTCTGTACCGCGAATCGCCACTTTATTTTGCTTATCAGACAGCTTAGTACTTTCACCGGATAGACGTCGAGCGACAATTGCACTCAGTTCATTACCTAGACCTATATCAGCCAGTAATTCAGAGAAACTATCATGTTTGGTTTCGAGCACTACACGATCAATATCTGCCTGCGGCAGTTTATCTAATTTCACTTTGCCTAAAGCATGTCTGAGTAATCGATTACCCATTACTACAGCTTCTTCTGATCTTTGGTTTTTCAGATAATGGCGGATCCGAGATCTGGCTTTAGCACTGACCACAAAGTTTAACCAGTTAGCATTGGGTTTTGCTCGTGGAGAAGTAATAATCTCCACAGTTTGTCCATTTTCTAGCGGTTTACTCAGTGAAAACGCGCGTCTTTCAACTTTTACCCCTACGCAGGAATTACCCACATCAGTATGCACTGCATAGGCAAAATCGACGGCTGTGGCCCCTAATGGTAATTCAATGATCCTACCATCTGGGGTAAAGACATAAATCTCATCAGGAAATAAGTCCGTTTTCACGTTTTCAATAAATTCAAATGAAGAACTGGCGCTTTGTTGCAATTCAATTAAAGACTGCATCCATTTGCGCGCACGCACTTGGGCAGTCGTATCGTTGCTGTCTTTGTTATCTTTATAAACCCAATGCGCAGCCACACCTTTGTCGGCCATGTGATCCATGTCTTTGGTACGAATTTGAATTTCGACTGGAATACCGTGTGGACCAATTAATGATGTATGCAAAGATTGATAACCATTGGTGCGAGGGATCGCAATGTAATCTTTAAAGCGGCTTTCAATAGGTTTGTATAAGCCATGCATTGCACCTAAGGCTCGATAACAGTGATCAACCGAGTCAACTACTACTCTAAAAGCGTAGATATCCATGACTTCATTAAACAGCAATTCTTTGTTTTTCATCTTGCGATAAATAGAATAAAGATGTTTTTCGCGACCAGATACGGCAGCATTTATTTCAACCGACTTGAGACGTGTTTCGACTTCTTTTCGAGTATTTTCAATGATTTCTTTGCGATTGCCACGAGCTTGTTTAACCGCAGTTTTCAGTGCTCTATGGCGCATTGGATACATGGCTAGAAAACCTAAATCTTCTAACTCATTTTTGATGTCATGGATCCCCAGACGATGGGCGATAGGCGAATAAATCTCTAATGTTTCACGAGCGATACGGCGACGTTTATCTGGTCGTAACGAGCCTAACGTCCGCATATTATGCGTACGGTCAGCTAATTTGATAAGGATGACACGGATATCTTGGACCATGGCCATCATCATTTTTCTAAAGTTTTCTGCTTGGGCTTCTTGGGTGCTACTGAAGTGAATTTTTTCTAGTTTACTGACACCTTCAACCAAATCGCCTACGGTTTCACCGAACTGTGCGCTTAAGTCTTCTTTACTGTGATGGGTATCTTCTATTACGTCATGTAATAAGGCTGCCATGATAGTTTCATGATCTAAACACATGTCGGCTAAAATGCCTGCTACAGCAACTGGATGGGTAATATAGGGGTCGCCACTGGAACGCATTTGTCCACTGTGAGCATCTCTGGCTACTATAAAGGCTCGCTGAGCATCCGCTACCTTGTCGGGCGGTAAATAGGCTTCAAGCTTTTGTTTTAAACCCTCAAAAAGATACACACTAAACGCTTATAAATAGTTAATATTGATTAAGAATACGGGGAATTTGGCGTGAAGCCAACGGCTAAACATCAGATTGATGTAAAGCCGTTAAAAAAAGAGCTATTTATTGCTCTTGCAGAATATTTGCTACAGAAGCAAATTCAGCTTGATCTTGTACTTCTTGGTCATGCAGGTTTTCAGCATCAAGTGTATCAGCAGTCACTAAACCTAGCTCTATTTCTCGTAAAGCAATTACGGTAGGCTTATCTGTGCCACGTTCTACCAAAGGTTCTTTGCCTTCAATAGCAATTTGGCGAGCACGACGAGCAGCCACTAAAACCAAATCAAATCGGTTGCCAATTTTATCTACAGCATCTTCAACTGTTACGCGGGCCATGATGATCTCCGTCGGGTGGTAATATGAAAAAAAGGTCGCATAGTGTACTGGCTAATGCGCAAGTTTAAAAGCTATTTGATCAATCAAGTGGTAATTATGATCCCAATAAATTATCAAACAACTTCTGGTGGCGAATAATCTGTTTTTCTTTACGTAGTCTGCGAGTGGTTACTATCGCATCTAGCTCAGATAGAGCAGCGGTAAAGTTATCATTTACCACAACAAAATCAAATTCATGATAATGGGAAATTTCAGAGACTGCTTTAGTCATACGTTGTTCAATGATCTCAGCCGAGTCTTGCCCTCGTTCAGTTAAGCGTCTTTTCAGTTCTTCTTTTGAAGGCGGAGCAACAAAAATGGTCGCGGTATCGGGGATTTGAGCCTTAACCTGACGCGCACCTTGCCAATCAATATCCAGAAACACATCAATGCCCTGACGTAGCGTTTGTTCTATGACTACCTTAGACGTGCCGTAATAATTGCCAAATACTTCTGCATGTTCAAAAAAGGCACCTTGTTCAATCAATAACTCAAAGTCTTTGCGATCGACAAAATGATAATGAACGCCGTTAACTTCACCGGGTCGTGGTTCACGGGTAGTGTGTGATACAGATACTTGCATTGCATTATTATGTGCATCTGTTGAAGGATGTTTTTCTAATAACGCTTTGATTAAACTAGATTTTCCGGCTCCGGATGGCGCCGCCAAAATAAACAAATTTCCAAGAGTTTGAGGCATTTTTTTATCTTTTAATGATTAATTATTGTGTCGCGATTGATTAGCAATGTTAGCATATTCTCACTGTACGAAAAATGCCGAAGTGGAACATCGACTAAACAATCGTTAAATTTCGCTTCTGACTAATAAAATGGGTAATGCAAAATGAATGATAGTTTATATCATCAAATGACCGATGACTTGTTAATCGACATAGAAGAAATGCTCGACGAGTGTGAAGTGGATATCGATTATGAGTCTGCTAGCAGTATTCTAACGATGATTTTTCTAAACGGCTCCAAAATCATTATTAATAAACAACCACCGTTACATCAATTATGGGTTGCCACAAAGTTTAATGGCCATCATTTCAATTTTCAGGACGAACTGTGGATAGATGAACGCACAGGTGTTGAATTTTGGTCGTTTTTGGACGACGCGGTTTCTAAGCAAGCTGAACAAACCATCAAACTTAAAAAATAACGTTTAACCCAACGAGATAATGTACATGAGTGATCAAGCTTTACCCTATGTCGAAGTCAATCCCAGTCATCAAGCAAAAGCCACTGTCATATGGCTACATGGTTTAGGTGATTCTGGTAACGGCTTTGCCCCAATCGTACCTGAGTTAAAACTACCAGCAGAATTAGCGATTCGATTTGTTTTTCCTCATGCGCCAATGCGTTCAGTGACCATTAATAATGGTATGTCGATGCGAGCTTGGTATGACATTACTAGCCTAGATTTTAATAATAGAGCTGACAGCCAAGGGGTAAAAGAGTCATCTGCCTTAGTAGCCGATTTAATTGAAAAAGAAATCGCCCAAGGAATTCCAGCCAACAAGATAGTGCTAGCAGGATTTTCCCAAGGTGGTGTTATTGCTCTTAATTTAGGAATACGTTACGAAAAAACATTAGCCGGTATTATGTCTATGTCTAGCTATATGAGTGAGCCTGAAAAATTGAATGATGAATCCCACTCTGCAAACAAAAATACACCTATTTTTGTGGCCCATGGCACCCATGATGACGTTGTGCCTATTTTTATGGGGAATGCCGCATTTAAAGTCTTAGAAAGCAACGGTTATCCAGCTACTTGGCATGAATACGCTATGCAACATAACGTTTGTGCGCAGCAACTAAACGATATTTCAAGCTGGTTACAAGACAAGTTATGTTAGTACACATAGATATTTTCTATACTTTTTTGATTTCACTGGCTAACCTTTGACATGACAGCAATACGTGTAAGGGTAAGGTATTTTGCATAAGAGTCATTTACTTAGCTTTGAAGGAGCGATGGTAGAATTCATTGCTCAGACTAAACCGCAACAACTGGCGGTATTGGTTAATATGGTGAGTATGGCTGAAGCAGAAGAAATTTTGCAAGAAGCCTACCTGAAGGTGTATTTACTAGTGAGTAAAAACCCGAATAAAGACCAGCCAATAGAGCAATTGATGTCTTTGCAACCTATGCTTTACTCTATCGCTAAAAACCTCGCTATTAGCAATATTCGACATCAAAAAGTAGTCAATTTGCATCTACAAAAAAGTGGTAATTGTTTAGAAGAAAGTGAAACTCTGCAAACACAAAGTTCAGAGTATGAGTTAATCAAGCAAGATCAAGAAGCGTTGTTACTAAGTGCTATTAATCAGCTTCCACCCATATGTAGGCAAGTTTTTGTGCAACGAAAGTTACATTCTAAAAGTCATGCTGATATTGCAGCTATGCTGGGCATTTCTACAAAAACTGTGGAAAGTCATCTAGCTAAAGGGCTGGCCTTATGTAGAGAATATGTGCGTAAAACCAAACAAGTGGACCACAGCAAATTACGAGCGAATTCAAATTGAATATCGAAGAGTGGTCAGGTTATGAACTATCAGAGCTTGTGCTTGAAGAAGCGGCAAACTGGATAGCCTCGCTCGATTCAAAAACGTTGGATGAAAATGGGCAAATAGCGTTTTACGATTGGTTGCAAGCACACCCCTCACATCAGCATGCTTATTTGGAACTGTCAGAGTTGTGGGCGAAAAGTTCCTGCATAAAAAGTATGGAGCATATGGTCGAAAAGTCCCAAGTGGTGTCTTTTCCAGATAAAAAGATTAAAGCCGCGCCTCAACCTGAATCCCTCCACCCCTCAAGTAGTCCAGCCTGGGCTTATTCATTGGCCATCGGTCTTATTTTTGTTGGTCTAAGCATGCCTATTATTCAGCAGTTTGTTTAACAAAAAACGGTATTGTTTTTGCCTTATGTAAAATTTGTGTAAATAAAAGTAAGGGTTTTACAGCCCTCATGCGTTTGTAATGAAAAGAATAACAATTCATTTATCGAGGCAAACACATGACACACTGTTTTATTCAGAATAAAAACCATCGATTTACCCCTAAGCTTCTCTCACTCACCATGGCTTCTCTTTTTTCATTGTCGACGTTTGCCCAAGACGCCAGCACCAATAATGATGAAGAAAAATCAATCGAAAAGATTCAAGTCGTTGGTTCGCATATTAAAGGTGGGCAAGTCGCTGAGGCATTGGCCGTTTCAGTTATAGGCGCTGATGCAATTGGCTCCTTGGGGATTGATTCTATCGATGATTTATTACAGCTTATTCCTGAAAATGGACAAAACTTTTTTAATGAAGCTGAAAATATCGGTGGTGGTGTAAATGCCGCTCGCGGTGATGTAGGTACATACAACCTGCGTAACTTAGGTACGGGCAACACCCTAGTGTTGCTAAACGGTCGAAGAATGGTTAACTCTGCGTCTTATCAAACTGAAGAAGTGGGTGGCAGTTTTGTACCTGTTAGTTCGGTTAACGTTAATACCATTCCTGTTGTTGGGTTAGATAGAGTGGAAGTGTTGCGCGATGGTGCATCGGCTATTTATGGCGCTGATGCGGTAGCAGGCGTGGTAAACCATGTATTAAAATCTGATTTTGTGGGCTTTACCTTATCGGGAAGATGGGCGGAATACGAACATTTACCCCGTGACCAACAAACCTTAACCCTTGAGTGGGGCAAAGATTTTAATGAAGGTAGAACTAATGTAAGTACCTTTATCAATTATTTCTCTCGCGACCGAGTCAACTCTCAAGATGATGAACGTTGGGCAGATTCTGATTTTCGATCACGGGTACCTGAAGATTCTCCTTGGTTCGGTAGCACCGCATTTCGCAACAATTCGGCCAACTCGTTATTTGGCCAGTATGATCTAGTGAGCAGTGCATCTGGTGCCGGAGTAAGGGATGTGTTTACTGATGGTAGTGGTGAATTTGAAACTTTTCCGATTGGTGACCGCGCTGCGAATACGACCTGAATACCACTACCTGTGGGCGCATAGATGGTGGGGGTACATACCGATTAAACCTCAATGCCGACCGAGATTTAAGTTCAGAGCTTACAAGGATGAACTTTTTTATGTTCATCAACCATGAATTTGAAAATGGTGCTGAAGCCTTCACTGAAATGTCTTTTTACAAATCTGAAACCAATTTAAGGCGCCATGCCACTGCACCGTTTTCTACCTCAAAACTCAGAGTCGGCGCAGAAAATTACTACAACCCATTTGGTCCTTGTGGCTCACCTAATAGACTGCCCGATGAATTAATCCCTGATGTGCCTTGTAGTGGTCTTGAACTCACCATTGATAATTACCGCTTTGCCGAATTACCACACATAGTCGATAACGATGGCGACACTTATCGTTTCTTACAAGGTTTTAGAGGTGAAATGGGAGAGTGGGATTGGGAAACCGCATTTTCACATTCCAAAGCAACAAAAGAAGATACCACCCATAATCGTGTTTCAAATAACCTTATGGCCGAAGCATTATTTGACTCTACAGCCGCTGCGTATAATCCCTTTAGTGGTGGGGTGAATTCAAATATAGAACGAGCACTGATAGACGTAGTGAGATTCAATGAAACTGAATTGACCACCTTTGATGCTAAATTTTCACATCCCGAATTATTTATGTTACCTGCCGGACCCGTGGGTTTTGTTGTTGGGGTTGAATATCGTGAAGAGTCTTTTATTGATGATCGCGATGATAGGTTAGATGGCACCATAACGTTCACTGATTATGAAGGCGACGTTTACCCCTATGTATCTGATGTGGTTAACTCAAGTCCTACTCCTGACAGCAGCGGAAAGCGTGATGTTTCGTCTTTATTTGCCGAGGTGCAAGTACCTATTCTTGATAATTTAAATGCTCAAGTAGCGATACGTTATGAAGATTTTTCTGATGTCGGTAACACAACTGTAGGTAAGGTAGCCTTTGGCTGGCGTCCAGCAGATATGTTGTTGGTACGTGGTTCTTGGTCAGAAGCGTTTAGAGCCCCTAATCTAATTACGGTAAATGAAGATATCGTTGCACGTAACAATAATCGAAACGATTATGCCTGTATCTATGCCGCAGAAAACGGCGGTGACCCAGATCAGGATACGCTTGATTGTAGAAACTCTATACAACGTATTGCCCAAGGTAGTGATTTTTTAAAACCTGAAGAGTCCACTAATACGTCTATAGGTATAGTGCTGACTCCTACTGATGAACTCACCGTGACCTTCGATTATTGGTCAATTGAAAAAGAAAGCACTATAGGTTTATTTGGTGAAGAGAATCACACTGTATTGGATTTGTTGTTACGAATTGAAAACGGTTTGAGTAATTGTGACTCCGCTCAGTTTAATCCAGCTGTCACTCGTCAAACACCAGATGATGATCAAGTCAGCATATACGAAGCCGCTGGCATATGTGCCGGAGGAGACATTCAGTTTGTAGATGATCAATATGCTAATTTAGATGACCGTAATTTAGCAGGTTATGACATTGGTATTTATTACGATGTAAAAACTGAAATGGGTAAATTTAAGTTTAGCTATAATGGCTCATTCATAGAAGAATTTGAGCAAGTGGCTGGTGGCCAAGCGGCAGTGCTTGTAGCAGCACAAGAATCAGGAGTATTGCCAGCTAACATTCCTATCGCTGGATTTGCTGATTTAATTGGTCAAGATGGTAATCAAGAAAAACGCGAATCTATGCGTGTGTCGTGGAGTAAAGGTGATCTTGCTGCTTCTTTGAGTGGTAATAAAATAGGTAGCTTTTACCAAAGTTCATTAACGCTCAATGACGGGACGCGTTATGTCATACCTTCAATGACCACATTTAATGCTACCTTTGACTATAGCTTTGATGTGAATGACATCAGTACACGTTTACGTTTTGGCATTCGTAACCTAACCGATGAACGGGCGCCACTTGCTGACCGCTACTTCGGATTTTTCTCTGATGCTCATCGAGATTATGGCCGTAGTTATTACATGGATTTTAAAACCAGGTTTTAACTCCTATCGACACTTGGGCCAGATTTTCTTATATGATCTGGCCCACCTCTATGAACTAAAACATAAGGCAGTAAAATGAGTAATAGCTTACCGGATATTACCGATCAACACCGTGCTCGATTCCAAGATATCGGATTGATTATGGGACCAGGGGTTTTTGTCCTGATGATGTTTTTTGGTGGATCCCAAACCACTATGGATCCAGCTGCATGGCGCGTGGCGGCCGTTGGCTTATGGATGGCCATTTGGTGGGCAACCGAAGCAGTACCAGTACCAGTTACCGCATTTTTACCTATTGTGTGTTTTCCCTTTTTAGGTATTACTACATTAGCAGAAGCAACGGCTTCTTATGCTAACCCCATCATTTACCTATTTCTCGGTGCGTTTATTTTGGCCCTTGCTGTAGAGCGGTGGGATTTACACAAACGTATTGCATTAGGCATTTTATCTTACACCGGCACAGACGGTACTCGGCTGATTGGCGGCTTTATGTTAGTCGCTGCTTTGTTGTCTATGTGGATGACAAACACCTCCACTACCATGATGTTAATGCCCATTGCATTATCTGTCGCCAGAGTGATTGCTGAAAACAACACGCATTTAAGCCAAGAACAAACTAAATCTTTTCAAGTTGCCATGTTACTGGGGCTAGCTTATGCAGCAACAATTGGTGGTTTAGCCACATTAGTAGGCACGCCACCTAACGCTCTGTTAGCGGCATTTTTGAATGAAAATTATGACATCAAAATAACCTTTGCTAGTTGGATGTTGGTAGGTGTACCGGTAATGTTAGTGATGTTGCCATTGGCTTGGTTATCGCTTACCCGCTGGACATTTAAGATAAATATTCCGGCTAACCCTGAAGTGAACAAACATTTAGCAGAACTCAGACATGACTTAGGAAAAATGACCTCTGCTGAAAAACGTGTAGCGGTTCTTTTTGCACTAGTAGTTGTATTCTGGATTGTCAGAAGACCGATATCCAACTTGCTGAATATCGATTTTTTAAGTGATACGGGCATAGTCATGTCTGCCGCTTTACTACTATTTTTATTACCCAGTGGTGATCAAAAACAACCGCAACTTATGATTTGGCATGATGTTAATCGATTGCCTTGGGGTGTGTTGATTCTGTTTGGTGGTGGCTTAAGTTTAGCCGCTGCCGTGTCGTCGTCTGGGCTGGCAGCCTGGTTAGGCAGTAGTCTTACACCTCTTGGTGCATTTGGCGTATTTACTTTGGTCATTGCTGCTACAGGCTTAGTGATTTTTCTAACTGAACTGACGAGTAACGTGGCAACTGCAGCTACCTTTTTACCGGTAGTCGCTGCCGTTGCACTCGAATTAGGGGTGTCGCCATTACTGTTGTGTATTCCTATTACATTGGCGGCAAGTTGTGCCTTTATGTTACCTGTAGCTACACCGCCTAATGCTATTGTATTTGCATCGGGGCTTATCAATATTCCGCAGATGGTAAGAGCTGGCGCGGTATTGAACGTGATTGGGATGTTGCTACTTTCTGTCGTCTCAATTTGGTTAGCGCCGTTGGTGTTTTTATAATGGACAAGCGCTCAGCTAAAACCAGTGTGAAATTATCGGCTTTGTTACTGTTGTTTTTTTGCATAGGTCAAAACGTTTATGCGGCAAAAGACCAAGCCATTAATGAGGCGTTTTTTAATAGCCTTGTTGCACCTAAAATACATCCTGCGTCGAATCTAACTCGCGTATTGTTTGTGGGTAATAGTTTTAGTTTCTACAACAATGGTGTTCACAATCATTTAGCTAGTTTGATTCGTTCTTCTGGAGAGTGGAAAAGAAATAACCGATTACGTTTATCTACGTTATCCGGTGGGCATATCAGCGAACACAGTGCAGATTTAAACGATCTGTTAAATAACCCCTCAGGAAAATGGCAAGCTATTGTATTGCAGGGTCACAGTAACGAACCCCTTCACCCTAAAAAAAGTCTCAATTTTGTTAAAGCCACATCTCTAGCGGTGCAGCAAATCAAAGCTAAAGGTGTACAGCCTATATTGTTCATGACTTGGGGATATAAAGAGCAACCTAAAATGGGGATAGAGCTTGCTGATATTTATACAAAATTGGCTAATCAGTTAGACGTGTTAGTCGTGCCGGTTGGTTTGGCTTTTGCGATGGCAGAAAGGGAACTTAGCAATATCGAACTATTTGTGCCGGATGTGTTGAGCGTGGATAGTTCGCAAAAACTCACCTATCGTAAAGACTGGAAACATCCCAGTGAGGCAGGCACTTATTTGGCTGCCTGTGTGTTTTATTCGACTTTATATCAACGTTCTCCCGAAGGATTGATCTTTAATGGAAAATTAGAAGAGGACGCTGCTTTGGCTTTAAAAAAGCTCAGTTGGCAAGTCACTCAACAATTCTACTCAAAGGGTTAACCGGTGAAAATAAAAAGCAGTATCTACATACTATTAGTACTATTATTTTGTGTGTTTGGTGGTGATTTGTATGCCAAAGAATGCGAATTTGAAACAGTCAGTTTTATGACGAACTTTGAAACTGGTAGGCTAAATAGTTGCAAGCAGCTGTCTAAACATCACTACTTATTAACCACCGATGCAGAAAATCGTCCGATCAATCCCAGCCCTTGGTATGCCTTTAAAGTTGAACCCAAGCAAGGTGTGAAAACACAGCAAATTAAAATTACTGTACAAGCAGAGCAAGCCAAATCTAGATATCTACCTAAAATGAGTCCCGACAGTAAAACTTGGTACAACTTACCTTTTACCAATAAAGACAATCTATTAACGTTTGAAATAAGCCTTTCCAAAGCTTTGTATATTGTAGGGCAAGAAATTATCAATAATAGCCAATACCAAAGCTGGATGACTGAAATAGCCAATGTCAGTAGTTTTACCAAGATCACTCTAGGCAACTCTACATTAGGCCGACCTATTGATGGGTTAATTTCGCAAAACCCTAATAGTACTGGATGGTTGCTGATTATAGGCCGCCAACATCCACCAGAAATAACAGGTGCGCTGGCGCTGTTTAGTTTTGTGGATGAGCTGGCACAAACATCCCAGTCCCAACAAGCGTTTTTACAACGTTTTAATGTGCTGATTATACCTAATCTAAATCCAGATGGTGTAGCTGCAGGGAACTGGCGACACAACAGCAAAGGTGTAGATTTAAACCGAGATTGGGGTAAGTTCACTCAAGTTGAAACGGCTTTAGTTAAAGCTAAATTAGATAGCCTACTAAAAGGTCCGCAGCGCCTAGTGTTTGCTTTGGATTTTCATTCTACTCAGCAAGATATTTTTTACACCATGCCAACAGATTACACTGTGGCCCCCGCACAATTTGCTACTGAGTGGTTGGCTAAAATAAAAAACCAAAGTGTTGCGTCTTTCGTAGTCAGGCCTAAACCAAGTTCAAGTCCAGGTCGTGGGGTGTTTAAACAATATATTGCCGATAAATATAATGTACATGGGATCACATTTGAATTAGGTGACAACACCCAAAGAGAGTTAATTGACCATATTGCTAAAGTCAGCGCTGAATCACTTATTGTGCAGATGCTTGGCACAGCACCACATGCCTTTAATTATTCACCTACAATCCAATAAAATTCATCTAAAGAGAAAGTCAGTTTTTAAATTTGTATTAAATAATCAATAAGCCCTTCCATTCGGGCTTTTTTTTGTTCAAAAAATAGCGCAAAGTGAATGTAGGTAACACTTTATCTTGTTTGGTATAACCTAACTTTGGAGGACGCAGTGAAAAAACTTTCCCATCTACTCATTATTTTATCCTTGTCTGTGTATAACCAATTTGTTTTTGCACAAGTTGAACGCAGCCAATTGACTAGCAGTATTGAAAACAGGGAACCCACCGACAATCTAGAAGGTTTAGTACAAGGTCAAAACGGAGAAGTGAAACGTGTTTATTTTTTTACCCAGATTGTGGGGCTAGCTAACCAGCAAGTGACCCATCGATGGTTGTACCAAGGCGAAGAAAAAGCAGCTGTGACTTTGAATATCGGTGGTGATAATTGGCGTACTTACTCGAGCAAAAGTGTACCCAATTATTGGCAAGGTAAATGGCAAGTACAAGTATGGCATGGTGATTTAATGTTAATTAGCCACCATTTCGAAGTGAGTTATTCTCAATCATAATATGTACTTTTGTATTGGATTAGAAAAGGACAACTCATCAACCAGTTGGCATTGTTTTATATCAATATTTTATTCATATAAATAAGTAAATATTCAACAAATTGTGCCGTACTGATTATAATCAATATTGTATAGTTTTTAATTCGAGTAGGTTGTTTTGGTATTTAAGCTTAACAAGAATAAAAAAATAATTTGGACTTACATTTACGTCTATATATTTTGTCTTTGTGCTGGTCATCAGGCTCATGCTGGTAGCTATGTAATTGGTGTCGAAGACATAAAATACTACCCCTATTTTGATTTCACTTCAGACAAAGCAACGCTTGCAAAATCTCTTTTAGATCAGTTTGCTAAAGATAGTGGACATACGATTAGTTACCTTCCGTTACCTATTAGGCAGTTTCCAAAATGGCTATATAAAGAAAATATTGATTTTAAGTTTCCCGATAATGCAAAGTGGCAAAAACAAAGCAACGTCCAGCAATTAACTATACATTTTAGTGAACCGGCAGTGGCTATGACTGCAGGCACTATAGTACTAGCTAAAAACCAACATAAAGAAGAAGATTTCTTTAAGACCATAGGCTCAATTACTGGCTTTACCCCTATTCACTGGGGGAAACAAATCGAACAAGGAAAAGTCAGCATCTATGAAGATTCAAGTCCTAAAATATTAGTGAAATATCTTGCTAACGGACTTATTGATGGTTTAGATGTAGATCTTGCCGTAGCAAAGGATGGATTACAAAAATTAAATCTTCAACAGAAGCTAGTGATCAGCGAACATCTTCCAAAGCAGGATTTTTCTTACCGGTTGTCTACTGTGAAGCACCCAGAAATTATCAAACAGTTCAACCAATGGTTAGTAACACGCCAAAAATATATTGAAACGCTAAAGGTCGAGTTTGGCATTTTAACTATTGAACCGAATCAAGCTAATATGGTTAAAAAGTAATTAGTTCCGATAAAATTATTTCATCTATTATTTAATTAGAATAGAGCATTTTTCCTATAACCTAGGGTGCTTATTTCGCTGTTCGGATGGGGAAAGTGCGATGGGAAAAACACTGATTCGTTTCGCGAAACCAGAAGAAGCACAGTTGCTAAGTGAGTTAGCCCAATGTTCAAAAGGGCATTGGCCGTATGACGCTGATTTTTTAGCCAGCTGCAAAGAAGAGTTAACCTACAATGAAAGTCAGCTCGCCTCGCCTCAGTATTGCTTTAAAGTTGCAGAATTAGGTAATCAGACTATCGCAGGATTTTTTGCGCTTAACTTTTCAGAAAGTGATTCTCCAGAGCTTGAAGCTTTGTTTGTTGACCCAGTTCTTATAGGCCAAGGTTGGGGTAAACAGTTGTTAAATGCTGCAGTTTCAGTCGCAAAAGAACACAAAGCAAAAAGCATAAAATTACAAGGCGATCCCTTTGCGGAGGATTTTTATCTAGCAAATGGTGCAGTCAAAGTGGGGGAAACGGAATCTAACAGTATTCCAGGGCGTTTTTTACCTTTACTCGAAATTTGTCTTTAGCCAAACACTCATAGTCCTTATGTTTCTGATAACATATGCTGCGTAATTTTTTGTTCAGGAATTTTCATGTCAACACGCATTATCCGTATCGCTACGCGCAAAAGTGCCTTAGCGTTATGGCAAGCCGAATACGTTAAAGCAGCGTTACTTAACGCCCATAAAAATCTGCAAGTCGAACTAGTGCCTATGAGTACGCAAGGCGACAAGATCCTTGATACGCCTTTAGCTAAAATTGGCGGCAAAGGTTTATTCATTAAAGAGCTAGAAGTGGCTATGACCGAAGGTCGGGCAGACATTGCCGTGCATTCTATGAAAGATGTGCCTGTCGCTTTTCCTGAAGGCTTTGGATTACATGCCATTTGTGAAAGAGAAAACCCGTTTGATGCTTTTGTCTCGAACCACTTCAAATCACTGGAAGAATTACCGCAAAATGCTGTGGTAGGTACGTCGAGTTTAAGACGTCAGTGCCAATTGCGTAAAGTCAGACCTGATTTGGTGATCAAAGATTTACGTGGCAATGTGAATACGCGTTTAGCCAAGTTAGATGCAGGTGAATATGACGCCATTGTTTTGGCCGCAGCAGGGTTAATCCGACTAGGCATGCAACACCGTATACAAACCGAAATCCCAGCCGAGTTATCTCTACCTGCGGTAGGGCAGGGGGCAGTGGGCATTGAATGTCGTAACGATGATGCGGATTTGATTACCTTGTTAGCACCTTTAAATCACCTCGAAACATCCATTCGAGTGCGGGCAGAGCGAGCTATGAATGCCAAATTAAACGGTGGTTGCCAAGTGCCCATTGGCAGTTTTGCTGAATTGTCTGGTCAAAATATCACTCTGTGTGGTTTGGTGGGGTCTGTGGACGGTAAAGTAATGTTGCATGCTAAACAGACCGATAGCCTAGAAAATGCCGAAAAGTTGGGGGAACATGTCGCAGAATTGTTACTTGCCCAAGGGGCGGGAGAAATCCTCAGTGCGTTACAAGCTAGTTAGCCTGTGACCTTTTTACTGCTTAGGCCTCAAGCAAAATGCCAAGCAAGCGCGCAGGCATTTAAACAAGCGAAATTGTCTGCTGTAGCTTGTGGTTTAATTGCTACTGTTTTAGATGATGATGCTATTGGCCAATTACCGTCAAAAATAGGCAATTTATCTAGCCACGTTTACGTTATTGTGACCAGTACAGTGGCGGCCGAGCAATGTGTGTTGATGGTAAATCAATGGCCCAATAATGTTTGCTTTTTTGCAGTGGGAGCCAGTAGCGGAGATTTGTTACAAAAGGCTGGTTTGACTGTTGTTGTTCCACAAGAAGCCAGAACAGAAGGATTACTTGCTCTTCCCCAACTTAATCATATTGTTAATCAACGTATTGTTATTATGAAAGGTTTTGGTGGCCGAGAATTGCTCCACGATACCTTGGTAACCCGTGGTGCTAAAGTAACTGAGTGGGAGGTGTATAAACGCGTTAAATTAGACGCCCCAGTTTCTACACAAGACTGGCGTGTCGAGCAAATTCGTTGCATTATTGCCACTAGTGGTGAAGTTATTCAGGCAGCCTTTGATTTTTTTGAAGCGGATTGGCTCAAAACGTTAAACTGGATCGTAGTTAGCCAACGAACTGCAGATATTGCATCTAAACTGGGTGTAACCCAAATAGATATTAGCCGTGATGCCAGTGATCAGGCCCTTATTCAATGCGCACAACATTTTGTTAATCGCGTAAGACATTCTTCGGAGCACTAAATGGCAGATAGTCAGGACAAGTTAACCCCTTCAGATGAAGCAAAACTGGCCGAGTTAGAAAAACAATTGGCCAAAGAAAAAGTAGTGAGTCCCTCAGCAAAAAAAGTGCAGGGGGCAGCGGCTGCGAATAAAAGTGCTGAAAAAGCTTCGACAAATTTTAATGACTCTTTAACCAAAGAAAGCAGCTATAAAAGCAAAGCTGCTGTTCGTCCAGATAAACCAGCTACTAAATCAAATAGCAAAACAGGTGTATTGTGGTTTTTTACCCTTATTAATTTATTACTACTGGCATGTATCATTGCTGCAGGATATTGGGTTTGGTTGCAGTGGCAAACACAAAATCAACAACAAACTGATGCCATAGCTGCTCAGCAAACAAGTATGCAACAGCAGCAAGCCAGTCTAGATCAGCAACAAAATAACATCGCTGAATCTCTTGCTTCTACTCAACTGGCAAAAAGTGATTTGGCTCAACAAAACCAAAGATTACAGAGCAGTTTACAAAGCTTGACGGAAGAGCTTCAACTTACTAGCGCACAAGTGCAAATAAACCAACGTAATTTGGCAGATGTATCGGGTCGTAGACCGGCTGATTGGTTATTGGCCGAAGCAGACTATTTAGTACGTATGGCTGGGCGCAAACTTTGGTTAGAACATGACGTAAAAACAGCCATCATGATGTTGCAGTCTGCTGATAGCCGTATTCAAGATTTAGATGATCCCAGTTTGTTACCTTTGCAGGCTAAATTGGCTGAAGATTTACAAACTCTGCAACAAGTACTCAGCAGCAATGTGGTGCGAGAAAAGATGCAAGGTCTGCGTGACCTATCGCGAATGCGCATCGGTCTGCACACATGGCGAGAAAAAATTGCTTTGTACAAAGCGCTGGTGAACGAGCGCTCACAGCAACGTTTGGCACAGCGTGACAGCCTGCAAACCTTGGGTGTCGACCAGCGTCAACAAACACTCACGCTGGAGCGTGATGAGAAACAGAAACAGCTGGAAAACATACTGGCGAAGAAAGACTATCTTGCGTTAGCCAGCGGCGAAACCGCAGAACTTCTCGAGATCTTGGATCGCGCTCGTGGCAATATTGAGACATTGAAGGCGGCGGGTGAATCGGTGAGTTATGAGGAGGAAGCCTACCAACGTTATCGCGGAATCTTACTTTGGCGAGCCAGTGAAACTTACAGCGAACAAGTTTGGATGGCGAAAAAACACCTTCGTGGTCTGGATCAAGCCTTGTTGAGTTTGGGAGAGCGAAAACAAACCATCGACAAGGTACTGACCGAAGCACCTGATATTCTCCCTTGGCTTGATAAGCTCGATCAAAAGAGCCTAGCCATTGATGAGCACAACGCCCGTGTTGAGCGGGCCATTAGCCGTGCTGAAGGAGCGCTTCGCCAAGAACTACTGGCAGCACTTAAGCAGCAGAGGCAACACTTGAAATCATACCTTGCGCAAACACGACTTGCGATTGCTCGCCTGTTGGATGCCGCGCTGAGGGCGCAGGAATCATGATGCGCCCAAGCAGACAGTTGATCTTGAGTGTCACTTTGGCCTGCAGTCTTGGCGCCTGTAGTTTTATGCCGGATGAGCCCCTTGATACATCGCCAAAACTAAATGCCTTAGAACCTGCACGACTGCCGGACGTGAGTTACCCCGTGCCAGAAGTACAATTGGCACAAGTAGCTGACAGCTATCAAAAGGCATTGGAGGTGACGGAAGACCCCCGCACCCAGCGACAAATTCGCATTCGCCTTGCGGATCTTGAAATGCAAAGGGCCCAAGAGATGATGTTGGCCAGCGAAGTGGCCGGTCGGTTTTTTGATCGAGCCATTGGTTTGTACCAAGAACTGATTGCTAACACAGAGCAAGGTGCAAGCGACACTGACGATGTTCAAGCGCGCGATCAACTCCTGTATCAGCTGGCTAAAGCACACGCGTTGGATGGCGATACAGATAAGTCGGAAGCTGTTTTGGCGAGTTTAGTGGATGACCATCCACAATCCGACTTTGTGGCCGAGGCAAAATTTCGCCAAGCGGAAAGAAGTTTC